>MKWU01003255.1_pt1 | contig 21938 bp, 29 predicted proteins | sample 809101 | NCBI WGS metagenome assembly MKWU01 (sample SAMN05860141, study PRJNA318959) | sponge metagenome | host: Aplysina aerophoba | place: Slovenia: Piran, Adriatic Sea, Gulf of Piran | collected 2013-05-07 | reverse complement strand
TAGGTGCACAGGGATCACTAGGCATCGCGGCAGAAACCTACGCAGACGGAGCAATTGCTGTCGCTACTTCTGTTCAGCGATTACTGTGGGGAGCGAACTGGGTATTCAGTTTCGACGAGCCACTGGTCACATTCGAGGATGTGCAGACCGAAGGTACGTTAGAGAACGCGCCTATTGATCCAGTACAGACCAACGCACGCGCCACTATGACGCGCGAGGGTATCTTAGACCTATCAGAAATCCCAATGGCGCTACACAGCGCTCTGGGTGTGGTCGCCGCAACTAACCCTACAGGCACTAGCAACACGCATCTATTCGTATGGAATAGAGCAGGCGGCGCAGGGTTTAGGCCAGTGACATGGAGCGTATGGGGTATTGACCGCGATACAGATAGCCCTCAAAACACAAGCGCCAACTCGTTTGAAAAGGCGTACTGCACAGAATTCACAATCACGAGCGCTGCTGGTAATCAAGAAGTGACGATGAGTTCTGCCTACGCAGGCGCGAATCCACAGCGAGACATCGCGCTACCAACGGGGCATGACACGGCGAGAATCGGCGCAGAGCAACTCGAATGTGTTAACACAAATTCGCAGTTGATTTCAGGCTCTAGCTTCGCCAACCTAGTATCAAGCCCGACGCCAGTAGACATCGACATCAACTCAATCGCTATCACCTTCACGCCCGGCAACGTGGCAGTCGAGGAACGCAACGGCAACGAAGATTTCAGCTACACGCGCGTGCGCAATGGTAAGCGAATGCTGACCCTGAGTATTACCGCTAAGGTCAATATTTACACTAGCAGCTTCTACAAGCGGATGGTGGCGAGTAAGAAAGCTAAGACGACTGAGTATCTCGGAATGCGAGTGCGCGGCAAGAAGATTGAAACCGCAAACTCAACCGACTACTTTAACGAGTTCGCCGCAGGTGCCGCGTTCAAGCACACTACAGCATCTATGCAGGAAGTCGGAACCACAGCCGACGCGGACGAGCGAATCGTCCAAATCGAATTGCAATCAATCCAAGACAGAACTGCAGGACGAGGAACATTCTTCAGACTGCAAACAGAACAAGCAACATACCCCTAACAAGTAGGGTAAGTAAATAGAAAAGATGGCAACATGTTAATTCACAGTATGGTCAAGCAGGATAAGACATTCAAGGTAGCGCTGCCCAGTGAATACATCGACGGCGATGAAGAGTACAATTTCGTATTCCGAAATCCTAAGCTCAAGGAGCTAATGGCACTGTCCGACAGCGCTGTAGATGTAGACCCCGACGACCCCGAAGCCGTTGCTGAGGAATCAGGAGTCGATGTTGAGACCGTGCTCGATCTGATCATCGATTTGTATAAAGGGCTGAAGGAAGACTCAGGAAACTACGTGGTCGGCTTCGAAGAATTTGATGAACTGAGCACGGACATTCAGCTTTACATTCTCGAAGTTGTTAGCGATAAGCTCACTGAGCAATTCACAAACGAAAAAAAAGGGTAGCAGCTAAGATAGCGTTTTATCAGGAACACGATCATTTCGTCGGAACGGATATCGCGTATGACATGTTCCTAGCCGTCGTAAGCGGACAGGATATTAACACCATTCGGTCGCTAAGCACTGTAGACAAATTCGTATTGAGACAATGCGTATCAGCACTACAGCCAGAGGAAAAGATAGATGGCGCATTAGGCAATTTGAATCGTAGTGCCGCAACTGTGGAAACCAAAGACAACTACGAACAGTGGAAACAATTGGTAAGACCAAATGGCACTCAGGGAAACCCTTCTACTTAATCTAAAGGCGCGGGACAATATGTCTCGCGCCGTTGCTGCGGCTTCTGCAAAGGCCAATCGCCACTTCGACGGTATGCGCCGTAAGGCGGCCTCTGTGGGGCGTGCAGCGCGTCGCATAGGGGAAAACGCCCAAGACTCGGTAACGGGCGTACGTGCCCTAGCAGGGGCGTTTGCTGGCCTAGCTGTGGGTACGGCTGTACTTGATCGCCAGAAGGAAATCCAACGCCTAGCACAAATCGCTAAGGTATCAGTACCAGAGATTCAACGGCTGGGTTTCATCGCCGATCAAACGGGCGGCAACATGGAGGACATCGCAGACGCGACGCGTGAGATGCAGTTGCGTTTGATTGAGGCAGTCAAAGACGGAACAGGCCCAGCAGCTACTGCACTAGAGCACCTCAATTTGACATTCGAAGACCTGCAAGGGTTAGACACGCCTGCTCAGTTTGACAAGATTCGAGAAAGAATAGCTTTACTAAACGGACCGCTGGCGACTACAGAACAGCGCCAGCTAGCGCTATTCGCGGCTGAGGAGCTATTAGGTGGCTCGTCAGAACGCCTACAGGGGCTGCTAGAGCTATCGGCTGAGGACTACGCCGAGCTATCAGATAAGGCATCTCGGCAAGTAACTGTTACCAAAGAAAACAGCGCTGCAGTTACAGCGCTAAGTAGGTTCATTAGCGGGAGTCTTAATCAGGCGCTCGCTGTACTCATCAACCTAGTCGGCACCATTGTACGGGCATTCCAAGACCAAGACTCTGCGCTCGGCAAAACCCTTCGCGTGCTCGCCGCTGTAACTGGCGCGATTACGGCGTTGGTTATCGCGTGGAAGATCGGCATGGCTGCCATTGCTCTATCCACTAAGATATCAATGACTGCAATCAAAACAGCTATTGCATCTAACCCAATTGGTCTACTTATCGTAGCTATCACGACGGTGGTTACAGTTGCGTACATGTTCCGCAAAGAACTCGCTGGGGTATTCGCTACAGTCCTTGAGGCAATCGGCGGTTTCGTAGCAGGCGCTATTCGATTCTTCGCAGACTTTATTCGCATCGTCGGGCGAACGGTACAGGGCGCTGCAGACCTACTCAATAAGATTCCCGGTGTCAACATTCAAGTCGAGGGTTCATTCAACTCTCTGGCTGATAATATCGAGTCGTTCGCAGGAGTTGTCGAAGAGAAAGTTGGGGCAGCAGCATCTAAGGTTCGGGAATATTCTCAAAGCGGAAAAGACGCTGTTACTGAGGGCGACCCATTCATTGGCCACCTAGATGCAGCAGCAAATTCTGCTAACATTTTGGGGCAGAAGGCTGGCGACGCTGCCGATGAAGTCGCGGCGCTCAATAAAACATTCTCACTATTCGACACAGCAAAGGCGCGAACAGAAATGCTGGCGGCAGCGGCAGCAGCGCAAATCAATAACGCAGTAGCGAGGGGTGATGATCCATTCATCGCGGCGCAGGACGCACTCACTCTACTCAATCAGTCGCAACAGCAATTGCAATCATTCGCAAGCACTCAAGATGTGCTAGGCATATGGGGAGGGCGTGCGTCAAAGGATGGTAAGACAACTGATAAGAAAAGCGGCGGCGACGGAGCCAACGATGCAGATCGCAAAGAAGAAGCACGCGCTGCGCTACAGCTAGACGAGCGTTTCAAGAAGCTATCAGCCCAGCAGCAGTCCGAAGTCCTAGCGGCCTTCGACGCGACATTCGGGCTAACCAGTGTCGAGTTGCTAGAGGCTGGCGACCCAGATACGCACAGGGATTTGATGACCAGATTCGCTGCCGTAGCCGATTTGGGCAAGGCGCGGATTGAGGAAGTCGAGAGGCTGCGCAAGCGCATCGGCGAACTACGCGGCAAGCGCGGCTCGGCTAACTATAACCCAGAGGTTACTGGTGGGCTATCAGCGTTTGCCACCGCCGCTCTCGATAGGGCTGGGCAGAAGCTAGAGGTAGTGAGCACCGCGCCCACACCAGAATCGCTAGTTGAGGCAGTATCTGCTGTCGAAACGGAACTAGACGCAGTTGAGCAAATCATCGAGAGCATGAGAAGCGCAACACAGAAGGCTCAGGACAAGGCAAAGTCCGCGAGCGAAAAAGCCACAGCAGCAGCTAAGGCTGGGCAAGGCGTCGCTGGCGTAGGCCAGTCTGGGGAACTATCCGAGCGCGGACTGGCGGTCGCACAGGGGCTAGCTGAAGGCATGTCGCTAGCGGAGGCTCAAGCGGCAGCAGACGCGGCAGGTGCGAAAACGACTGGGCAGGGTAGCGATCTGTTCACGAGAACAACGGTTGTTCGCAACTCAGGCGAGCGCCAGGTCTATGTAGTTAACGAAACAACAGGCCAGACCGTCGAGATGGATGGCAACCGTGTCGCTAAGGTAATATTCAAAGAACAGGACGGATAATGGCACGTACAGATACTCGATTTGAATTCGAAGCTGCTGACGGCACGATTATCAACATGAGCAGCGAGAACATTTATGTTACCCACTACTCTGGGCTAGGCGCACCATCTGTAATCGACAGAACGAAGCAGGTGTCAAACCGCCCAGGCAAGGCGCACGTTTACACGTCTGCAGACGCTCGACAAATCAACCTAACCGTATGGGTGATATCATACGGCATTAACAACGAGGCTGCAGCAGTGCAGCAGAAGCTATTAGAGCGACTGACTAGCAAGATGCTTCTCACAGACGGAAGCAACGCAGCAAGGTTGGGCAAGCTACGCATTACGCGCTACGATGAAACCACTGTCGAAATTGATTGCGGCGTCGTGGGCGGATTGGACGGGCAGGATATAACAACAGAAGCAGCGTTCATTTACCAATTGAACATTTCGTTCTCTGCAGCATATCCTATGTTCCGCGCTATCAGACCAACCGTTCGGGAATTCCCGATTACCTACGGAGACGACTCGCCTAAGGACGGCGACACCGAAACGACTGTAGGCTACGAGAAGCCATTCGCTGCGTGCTACATCGACGTGGATGGTTCTGCCAGCAGCGAGAATTACGAAATCACAATCAACGGCCCTTCAGTAAAACCACTCATCTGGAATAGGTCAAGCGGGTTCAACAATGTCGCACGCTTCGATGGGGTAGTTCGCGCAGGCGAGGCGCTTACCGTTAGAGGCAGAACGCACCCAGAAGCTGGGGGCAATGATTATTACAAGCTAGCATCAGGCGCAGACTGGTCGCACGAATTATTGCCGGGCGGTTTCTTACCTACGCTTATTGAGGGCACTAACGAGATTATAGTTATGCAGGATAACATTCACGACGACTTGCAAAATGTAACTATTTCATGGTACAATGAGTACTTAACATCAGGATTGGTGTAATATGTCAAACAAGTTCAATACAGATACCACATACGAATTCGGCGGAGGGGTTGTCAGCAAGGTTGCTGGCGACCCAGATATGTCTGCCTTCAGCGCACGCATCGAGGCGCTCAACTCAACCGCGCCGTTTACACGATACGGAGTTATTGCTGGGCTACTCGAAGAGCTTATGGTAGTCCCCACAGACCCAGTTGGTTTCAGTGTCAACATTCGCCCTGGCGGGGCTATGATTGGTCCACTAGGCTCTCTGGCGCGTCCGTACCTGCGCGAGCAGGCGGGCGACTCGATTTCAATCGATAGGCCATCAGCATCCGAGCGCACGGACATTGTGGGCATTAGGCTAATCAACTCAACTACTAGAACCAACTTCGGCCCAGATGTAATCACAGGAACGCCAGCAAGCGGTATCCCAGCTATTGGAGAGAACACAGAACAGAACTTTTTCTTACCGCTGGCGTACGTCACCGTGCGGGTAGGCGCGACCGAAGTACGCTCTACTGACATTCGGCAGGTTGACACGGCGCTACGATACGCCAGTACCCAACCTCAAGCAGAGGGCGGCGGTGAACTTACGGTGAACAGAACGCACCAAGAGATTTATGATAACATCGGATCATACAGAAGAATGTTGTTTAACGACGCAGGTTTAACACAAGACGCTACCAAAATGTACTTAACAAATGAGGAAAGCACTCTAGACGAGTATGACCTAAAGGCGACTGGTTTTGTTAAGAATAAAATTATTGGCGACAAGTTTTCATCAACGCACCCCAAGGTAACGTTTGTGTATACAAACAATCAGGGAACATCCTACATTGTGGAACTAAGAATACCTGGGTCTTCAGGAACATCATGGACAACAAGAGCAACTGTTATTGATGGGCCTGGTGTATCAGACCCTATTTCTTCGCCAGGTCCAGCGACAGGCGTTAGTGGAGTACCTGGTAGTGGCGTCGCATTCTTGTCTGGAAACGCTGGAAACAAAGCAATTCAGACCAGCACAGGGAAAGTTCTGGTGATGGGAAATGTTGACGGTGGCGCAGACGCTTATGGAATTTTGTTCGATGTGGTTGTCGCTGCTGGTAATTCATTCATCATGTCATATAACTCAGCAATCGCCAGTGGCGCACCACTAGGACCGCTTAATTTCTTATCACTTTCGTCAGAAGAAGACGAGCCAATTGTACACACTACGAACACATCTACATCATTACAGAAACCACGAGAGGGGCGGGGCAGTACACTGTACCAGCTTCAGAGCAATGGTGTTATCAGAAACGAAATAGAATTCTTTCCAAGAGGATACGGATATACTTTAGTATCCGTAGCTGGTGCAGTAGAAACGCAAACAAATCGCCCTAGATTCGATGAAGTGACGATCACAAGGATTGATGGCGTTCTGTGCTATGCAGCAATGAAAGCCAGCCAAACGACATCTGGTCTTGACAGTGGAACAAATATTATCATATTCCCAATTGACGAACAAGATGGGCTACCACGGATTGGATAACTATGTATTACTTTACAGTCTCAAAAGACGAACTCGATAAGCTGAGCGCGGACGCTACCATTGTTGGCTGCACCTACACGCCAGACGGCGCAATCATTATTCGTGATGTAAACGCTGGCTTCGGAGTTGCGGCAGCGCAATCTGATTGGGATAGCGCGAACACCTTTACTCCTGAGCCAGACCCCGATCCTGAGCCAGACTCAGACGAGGTTCTGCTACAGCGCATCCTAGCGCGACCAGAGCTAATCGCAAAACTAAAGGAAGCGTTGGCATAACGTGGTTGACAACATCCTACGCAATGACGAGTTGAGAGTGCAGGTGCTTGAGCGCCGTTCGCACCGTGTCGTCCCTGGCGGCACTATTCCGCCTGAGACGTGGGATAGTATCACATACTCGCGCAGGGGCGAGGAAATGGGTTCTGGGGTTATTACGCTAGAGGCTAGGCTAATCGATAGGGACATATTCGAAGCTATCGTAGGCGGCACGGCAGAGCTATTCGTGCAGCGCAACTGGACGCTGAATGACGGTACCCCTAAGACAGAACATTATCTGGGGATACCATCGGAGGTCACTGTGCAGGCAGGTGGATTTCAATATTCTCGCCATCGCTGCGGGATTACGAAGAATGAAATTGTCGTGCTAGGCAAAAGTGCTGACGGTTCTACTGCGCGAAGGAATGCAATCAGGGAGCACGACGATGCTAATCAAGTAGCGTTTGGACTACACGAAGAAATCGTTGACGCTAACAATTGCGGAGTCGGAGAGTACACATGTATGCGAAGCGCAGGTCGCGCTGTTTTAGAAAAGCAACTAGCCGAAATCTCAACAGGTAAAGTCGATTGGAATCAGCTATCAGATGGAACCACAATCGTAGTCAACATGAACGACCCATACTATTACCCAGCGCGAAGGTTCGCTGACACATCTGGTCGCAATCAAGTTATGTTCGGCGGCGAGACCGCTGGTAACTACGTGGCCAATTTGATGCAAGCTCAGGTGCTTACCCCTAGTGCGCAAGACCGCCAGAAGGGGTACCGCGACCTAGACGCGAGAGCTATCCACGCGCACAACGCCGCTGGTAGGGCATACACACAGGGGCTGGTTTGGACCAATGTTGCAGACGCCATAAAGGATTGCTGCCTAGCGGGTGGAATTGTTTTGGATTATGTGTTAGACTCTGAGAACAGACAAATTGTTTACAGTACGCGAGCATATAATAATAGGACTCGCGGCAGGGGCAAGATTGTACTCAGCGAGAACCTGATTGGTAACGATGTCGATATCGCAATTGGAGATATCGTAATCCGCGACCACTACCTACCCAACGACGACAAGCCATACCTAGAGGGCGTCGAAACAATCTGTAAAGAAATAACAGTTTCTCAGCAGCGAGGAAACGCAGTAGAGGTATCTGCCGGTACAGGTTCATACGAAGCCTCTGGTAATGACTACGTTAATAAGCTAATCAAAGATAACCATAACTCAAGGGTGAGATAATGCCAACACTAAGAATCAGTCTAAAGAACATCAAGGGCGCACCTCAAACAGACGTGACCGTTCGCATCTCGCTTGAAACCACTGGCCTGACGGATGACGAAATTATCACGCAGGACTACGCGACCGTGCCCATCGACAGCAACGGAATTGGCACAACGCCAATCGAGAGTTCCGTCAATTTCACGGGTTCGGGCGGCTGGTACCTCATCGAATTGATCGGCAACCATTACAAGAGCTTCCGATTTTGGATGTTCAACGAGGCTGTTGATAGCGACCCAGCGACTACGCCGCCTACTGGCGAACCTAACTATACAGCAGATGTGCACAAGCTCATCGAGGCAGTGCGCGAAGTAGCGCCCGACAGACGCGGCGCAAAAGGCGACAAGGGCGACAAGGGCGACAAGGGCGATACTGGCGACAGAGGGCCGATTGGACCTATGGGAGAGCGGGGCGAACGCGGCGAGCGCGGCGAACAGGGTGATGACGGAGCAGATGGTGCTCAGGGCGTTCAGGGTCCATTTGAAATTGATATCTTTAGAAACGAAACTGCCGTTCCATCGCGGCCTACTGGTGGCTCATACAATTTCGACACTGGTGCATTCACACCACCAACTGGTTGGGACGCAGACCCAAGTACACCTACTGGCGGGCGAGCGGTTTACGAATCAATTGCACAACTTGACCCAGCAACGCAAAGCGGAATCGTTACGCCTATTTGGTCGGTAGCGTTCCGCGCGGGCAGCACGGGTCCTCCAGGACCGCAGGGCGAGCAGGGCGAGCAGGGCGAGCGCGGGCCAATCGGTCCACAGGGGGCTGACAGTACTGTTCCAGGACCAAAAGGTGATAGAGGCCCGCAAGGCGCAACAGGCGCTCGTGGCGAGCAAGGACTTAAGGGCGACAAGGGCGATACTGGCGACACTGGCGAGCGAGGGCCTGCGGGTGAGGGAACGCCACCTCGTAAGATTACGGGCGCTGCAAATGTATACGAGTTAACAGACGCAGAAAACCTAATTATGGTTGAGCTAACGATACCGCCCACAACAAACCCTCGTGTTATTTCTGCCCTGATAGTTCGCAGCGAACTGACAAGTACGCCTGAAAAGTATGTGTTCGACACGCGCAACCCACAGAACGCTGCGTCAGACGGCGACAATACGATGCTCGGCATTCTCGCTAGCATTAGCGGCAATGACCTAACTGTAACTTCGGGCAACTTCCAAGGCACCATCAGCGGTGTCTGGGGTATGATTTCAGGCTCCGAAGGTGCGCAAGGCGAACGCGGCGAGCAGGGACCGCCCGGTACAGATGATATCGTTCACGGCGTTCTGGCTAGCTCAGCGACGCAGGACAAGCTCAACCTCGATAGGGGCAAAGCATTCACAACTCAAACCTATATCGCTCACGAGCGAACTCCACAGACTGCCGAATTTTCGGATTACACGTCTGCTGATTACATCGGCGCACTGTACTCAGACCCATTGGCCAGCAATTATGTAGTTGGTATGTGGTACTGGTCTGTCGTAGGTCACACAGCACGCGTGGTAACAGACCTAGACCCAATTGAGGCTGGTGACCAACTAGGCTGGATTGACGCAACACTGACAGAGCTAATCCCCGGCGACGAAATGTTTGGCGGCGAATGGCCTACAGACGCTATTGGCGCTGCGCACGTAAACGCAACCGGTGATATTTTCTTCAATACAACAAATAATTCACTACGAATTGTTACACGAATTGTCCCCGGTGTTGGCCCAACTACAGGCTACAGGTGGCTGCGATTGCTTGACCAAACTGACCTTACGAGCATCAATGGCACAACAGAATTGCTAGGAGAGTCGATTAACGGCGCTGACCGTCGTGCGCGAGAGGCTCTTGAAAAGCTAGCGCCGTACGCCTCTAACCCAGCAGCCAATGCAGCAACTAATCTCAAGCCATTCGAATTGCTTGAGGCGTACACTACCGTGCCGTACACGCTAGTTAATTTCAATAACAATGCTGTCAACCCAGGCGAGATTATGATTTCACCGGGGTCTGGCGGTGACCCAATTCACAATGTGCTGATTGGTTTGACTGACCGAGACGCTGAGGCATATGACTATGCTGCTCGCGGTATATTGTATCGCCAGACGGACGCAACAACTGACGCGCTCTACAGTTCTGGTATCGTTGACACTGTAACCAAACTCGGAAATAACAAGCTGAGATTGACGCTTGCTAGCTCATCAGTTATCAATTCCACACCAGATGGTACGCAAACAGTAATTGAGCTAGGCAACTTAATCGAGGTTGCCATTCGTGAGTCTGGCCTAATCGCAGACACAGCGGAGGAAAAGCGTGCGCTTAGAGAAACACTCGCGGCAGCGCAAATCTCTGCTGGCATTACGCTACCAAATCTAGAAGATGTAAACCCTGGCGATGTTCGGCTGATGTCGCAAAACGTTGCGAGCGGCTTATCGTTCGTCGATATTACCAACCCGTCTGTCACTCTGACATCGGCTGAGGCAACCGACATTATGGTTGTTGTCATGTTCCGAACAAAGACGTGGACGCGCATGGGCAACATCCACGCGGGTCTCGAAGTACGCGAGCGCGTTTCCAAACTTGAGGATCAGGTCTGGCCGGGCAGCGTGTTTGTGGTTCCCCACGAAATTCTGGCTTCGCCAATTGTGGCCACTGACATTACAGTTATCCCGCGAGTGAATGCAGAAACATACCCGTCGGGCGCGAGAATGCGCATTGTCGCAGGAGGCGTGACTGGTGCGTTCTCAACGCTCTCAAACAACCAAGAGCGCACGCTATCGCTCACACAGGCGCAGATGACCAACGCCATCACTGGCGGGGCGTCACGCGGCTGGATTAATGGTAGCGTAACCATTCATCCATCTGACTCGTCAACAGTATTAGAGACGATACACTTTCAGATTCCGATCACGCGAGTACGGCATCAGGGTGCCCTAGCGTACTCTGCGGCGGTAAGCATGGACGCTGACCGATTTGATGTCGGCGATTTGACGTTGACGGGAAATACGACATTCAGCATCACTAATGGTCAAAATGGCGATAGCGTTATGCTGAGGGTTCTACAGGGAACAACAGGCAACCATACCGTCACGCTCAACTCGGCGATTAGCACTGGTGGGCGGACAGCGCCTGAGATTGCTAGCGCAACTGGAAAACGATCATATCTCGCATTCACAAAAGTTGGGACGGCGTGGATATATCTGGGAGTGGTGAACGATGAGTAGGAATGTAGACATTCTTCTGCCAGTGTTTTTGACGCCACCTGCGCCTCCGCCGCCGCCAACTGTTGCGCGGCACGAGTACTCAATTGTGACTGGCGAGCGAAGTGGAATTTTCGGATACTGGTTCAACAACATCGGGAACATCACGGATTCCAGTTACGCGCTTCCAAACTCAGTAACCGCGATCATTCGCCAGACGATGTATATCAACGGCAAGCTGAGATACCTAGTTTCAAGCGGCGGCGTGAGTACATCTTCACCAGACCAATTCCCTAGCAGCATTGAGATTATTTTCGGTGGTTCGAAAAGTATATTCGATAGCCCAGAGGCACCAGCGTCGTACGGTCAGGGCATTGGACGAGACTACGCACATCGTTCTGGATCGGCATCAGCATCATCAACAATCGGCGCGAATGGACGAACATTACAAGTTAGAATAATTGACTAGGAGTCAAAACAATGGCAAACATCGTAACAGCAATTTCAGCGTATCAGGCAAAGGCACAAGCTATCGCAGCTATCTTAGCCCCGCGTATTGGGGGATTTTACTGGGATGGATATACGGTAGATGAAGAGCTTGAAGGCGCAATGATAGATGATGATACAGTACGCTTCTGGCGTCCTCTCAAGGGCAACCACGACGGACACATCACCTTTGGTTTCATCAAGCCTGTCAACGCAAGCGAGCTTAGTCGTAAGCCACCGCGCATCATCAAAGAGGGCGTAAAGGAATATTACGCATGGGACATTGACATCAAAGAGGGCACAACTTACGACGAAACGCTATCCCATACATTCACTGAGACGATTTCTGAGCAGAGAGCGTGGGAGCAAAAGTGGGGCGTAGAAGTCGAAGCCCAAATTGGTTACGCGCCACCGTACGCTACTGGTGGCATTACAGCAAATCTCAAGGCTACAGGTAGCTATGGTCAAGACACCACTGATACCACAGGTACAGTTCACACATCCACTGACACGCTATCTCGACACTTCCAATTCTCAGGTCCAAAGAAAACGCGCATTGTCGCGCAGCGCTCTAAAAACACCGAAGAGCGAACTTGCGTAGGCAAAATTAGCAATCAGGCAAAACTATACTTTAACAATGCTGCGTCTCAGTATGAATGGCGCGACCTAGACATTCTAGAGTCAGCGCTACGTGGTCTAGAACCGAAGAACACAGATTTCACCCCGTTCGGTGGATCGTCTAGCTTGCGTCAGAAGATGATCGAACAGCCTGCTACTAAGGCAGAACTTGCATTGATTGGCGAAGAGTCAGACCAGCAGTTTGAATTCGTTATTCAATACGATGACATCACGCATCAAGACATTTCAGAAGTGGAGCAATAATGGCACACAGTAATGGTGTGGTCAACGAAATCCTAGACCGCTCACGCGAGCGTGTCGCGGACGGCACTGCCACAGATAACGATAGACTCATCACGGCAATGGAAGCGCTCAGTGAGCGTAACCAGCGTGAAATGCAAAAGCTGGCCGAGAAGAACAACGAGCAAGTCCAAAAGGCAATCGAAGCGCCGATGGTTATTCGTATGTTTGGGCGCAACTGGAGCGCAACAGAACTCGTATTTATGTTCGGCATTACGCTAGCAGGCGAGACCAGTCTGGCCATTGTGCTGCCGCAATTGCTCGGCGGCTAGACTTGCAAAATCAGAACAAATGTGTTACTATGTAACGCACAGAACACAAAGGATATAACATGAGCAACCCAACAAACAGACCGAATTATTGGATGTACGGACTAGGCGAACTGCCAGTTTTTGTTCAGGTCGGTAATACATACCATCGAGTGATCGACTGGGAAGAGTCAGAACTACCAACTGACTGGTTCGTAGAAATTCCGAACGAGCACAAGGGAACGACAGCGGTTGTGATGTACAGCGACGGCACTGCCGTCAACATCACGCTACCAGAGCATCCTAGTCGCGTACCGCTGCGCGTGGAAAAGGTGTAACAATGTCAACTAAAGAACTAAGAAAGTGCCTCAAGTCACGCGCAACTCGGACTTCGCTCATGGCGTTGATCCCTGCGGCTGCTGCGATTTTGCACTTGGTGGATATTGAGGTAGATCAGGAAACGCTGATCGTAATCTTTACGTCGTTGTCAGCATTCTTGCTCGGAACCGATGGTGTGATCGGTAAGGAAGAAGATGACGACCAGCCTGCTGACGAAGCAGGCGGCGAACGGGAGTAACCTATGTGGTACCCAAAAGCTAAGCGCAACCCTTCGCCGAGCGACTGCTACACTGCAAAACGCACGAAGAAGATTGCCATTTGTGATCATAGAACCGTCGGGTGGATTGGCTACCTGCGTAACTTCGATCACCTCAAGGATGGTCGGCGTATCAGTGCGCACTTTACAGTGGCGCTCGATGGCAGTGTGCAGCAGCATGTAGACACAGATCACATCGCATGGACACAAGGCATCCGCAAGGATAAGTACGGACACGCACGCGAGCGTTGGCCTCTATTCCAAGAGCGCAATCCAAACTATGACTGCATTGGTATCGAGCACGAGGATGGCACAAAGCTATTCACTGCCGATAATCCCATGCCCCCTAAGGCACTTAAGGCAACTATTGACCTACACATTTGGTTATTTGAGAATGTAATCGAGGGAGCGCCCGAACTCGGAACAACAATTATCCCACACGATGTCCTGACGCCTAACCGTTACAATGACCCAGGCGAATGGCTACTCAATAAGATTTACGATGGCATCGTAGCTGGGCGAGAACCAGAGGTGCTAGATGACGACACAGCGGCGCGAATCGCAAAACTTGAGGCACAAGTACGTGCCCTACAGACGCACACTCACCCAGCCCCGAAGCTATCGTAGCCCGCGAAAGCGCACGATATCTGAGAGGCTTACTGATGCTGCGCTCGGCATTGTAATTGCAATATTTCTAACGAGGTAACTATGACATTTTCAGTTGACAAATACGAATATGTATCGCGCCCAGATAAGGCGTTTGTGCGCATTTGGTGGACGCCAATTGACCCTCGCCCTCGTGGATTGCGCGGCTATTTCGTGCGGTTCCGTGAGGTTGGGCAAGCAGGATGGACGCAATATGGCGCGAGGATGCCAGACGGCCCTCCAGACTGGGGATACAATAGCGTGACGCTGAAAAAGGATAAGGCGTTCGAGGTTGTGATCGCCGCCAGTTTTGAGCACTCAACATCAGTAACGGACTCGGTGATTGTCGGGCAGGCGGAGGAGCGTGCCGCTGCTGACGCTAGGAGCGCCGCTGAGCGAGCGGAACGCGAATTGCGACTCAAAACACTACAGGACGAGCAAAAGCGCCAAGCGGAGGCACACGAGGCAAAGCTGCGCGAATTACACGAGCACAACCAACGTCGCATGCGCGAGCAGGAAGAAGCTACGAAAAAGGCGCAGGCCGAAATCGCCGAGTGGCGGAAGAAGTACGAGGCTAAGATGGCCGAGCACGACCGCAACTATGAGCTAGTGCAGGGTCATTCGAAGCCTACAATCGTCAAGGCGACGCACCGCCGAGTACAGTGGCGACCGCAGAGCGAAGCGTTTATTCGCTATTGGACAATCTATGTCCGCGAGGTAGGCGGAGAGTGGGGCGTGCAAATGCACGGCCACCGAAGGCGTGGCGAGGGATACAATGGTATCCTAAGAGGATTGTCACCTGATAAAACATACGAGGTCAAAGTCGAACCCGGCGGACAGTACGGCGGCGTCGAATCTGATGTCTACACAATTGAAGGCAAGTAATAATGAATGAATACAAGTTGACAGAAAGCGGCGGGAAATGACCAGATATCAACAATTACAAGATATGATTGAATACACAAACGTAGACACATGTGTTGAATTTACCTACGCGCCTGAGTGCGGGGGGTATGGAAGCCTTACTCATAATAATGTTAAGCTGAGGGCAAACAGGCTAACTTATGCCATCACTCGTGGTATTGATATCGACGGAGATGTAATGCCAGAAGTAGTGAGACATACGTGTGATAATCCGCCCTGCGTCAACCCACATCATTTAGTGGGCGGGACTCAATATGACAACGCACAAGACAGGAGAATCAGAAATCGAACAGCACGCAATGTTGGAGAATCAAACGGTCGCTCAAAACTCACTTGGGAACAAGTAAAAGACATTAGGGGCAAGCACGCTCATGGGCAGTCTATGAGAAGTCTGGCAAGAGAATATTCTATGTCCCATCCAAATATTAGCGACATCGTTAACTACAGAACTTGGCAGGGTTAGAAATTGTGCTCATGCGACCTACCACCACAGGAGACTCAGGCTTGCCTCAACCAACAGACGGCGATTCAGGGTGACTACTTAGCGTGCGTTGGCACTTGCACGGCGGGACTATTATGTGACGATTCGACGGCACCTACTGACTGTTTACAGAAAATTCAAGCCTGCCTAGCAAGCTGCTTTAGCTCGGCTGAAGCCGCCTTGCTAGGGCTAGTCGGCGCATACTGCGGAGATGACGATGAGGAGCCTTGTGGCCTCACTACGGCGTCCTGTGCGGCTGATTGTAAAGGACCCCCAGACCTAGACACGTGTGAGTGTGGGGAGGCGCTGCAATGCTGCAAAACGCAAGACCAATGTACTGCGCTAGGACCAACATACATACTGGATACAGAGCTATGTGACTGCGTTGTGCAAAAGGTTCCGTGCCGCAAAACTATCGCTGACTGCCTGCGCGAAGGCGTAGTCAACCCCATTATTGACGATGATTGCAATTGCCAATCGCCTAACACATGCCCCCTCACTGTAACTCAGTGTCAAGATCAACTCGGAAAAACAGATGTTTCGGTTATAGGCACTGACGAAAATTGCTATTGCCAAGACAACAATCCGTGCTCTAGCTTTACATGTCCTGACGGTCAAGTGACATTGCTGGTCGATCTGAGATGTATTTGCGGTTGCGGGGCTGGTACCATAGCAGACGCAGATGGCAATTGCGTAAACGATTGCGGGCCAGGGACGCCCCTAGATTGTACTGGCGGGCAGACGTGGAATAATGATGATTGCCAATGCGAGTGCCCTACAGGTCAGATTTTACAAGGTGGACAATGCACAGACACTACCACAGAGGATTGCCCAGAAGGTAGGGTTAGGTCAGTAGAGGGCGGAGATTGTGTTTGCAGCGATGGTTTGGTTGAGGGGCCTGGGGGAGAATGCATAGCTGAATCTGTTACATGCGGCGACAATCAAATCAAATGCCGTGAGAATTGTATACCAGATTGCACTAGGTGTCAAGCGCTAAACCCAGAAACGTGTGTATGCGAAGACCCTGCCTGCACTGGCGGAATGGTTCTGGACGGAAGTGGATGTTGTGTTTGCCCCGATGGTCTTGTGCCAGATACAAACGGCGAGTGCGTTCCAGACGATCCGTGTGACGGAATACCTGTAGACCCGTGCTTTACGCTGATTATCGACTCAAATAACGAATGCTCTCAAGCACCGACGTGTTTGAGTGGCGAATCGTGTTTTGGGGGTGAATGCGTTACCGACCCAGACTGCAATCAACTAGGGCCAGGATTCACACCTGCCCTTGATGTTCAAGGAAAGCCCGTGTGCCAGGCGGTTTGCCCAGGTCAAGTATATGTAGGCGGAGATGTGCAATGCAGGGACGCCTGCCCCGCTGGGACGGCGTGGAATGGTACTGAATGTGTAGAAGACGAGGACTCTAGCGGCGAGGTTGCGCAACCAGAAGAGCCAGTGGCAGCAGAATGTAGAGCGGGCACAATCAAAAATGCTGAGGGCTTTTGTATTCCAATTCAAGGGCCTAGCGTGGCACCAGTTTACAATATCAGATTTGATCCAGACAGCGATGAGACTAAATTTCCGGGCTACAGACCTACGCCTATCACTCACCCATTGCCTGATCAATTCCCTAGACGGCCAGTCAATTTGACCATCCTGTATACTGAACACAGAGATGCCCTTACGCCAGCAGAGCGCAAGAGCATCGAGGTTTGGTGGCAGATGGCTCGGTCGCACGGCGACCAGATTATTACTGGCTAGGCGCTTTCCAAAACCTTGAAAAGCCCGTCCACCTGTTGTGCCACGCCGCAGTTTTTATCGCTACCGATGATCGACCATTCGACTTGCCCGTGATTGAATAAAACAACGCCCCTGTTTGCAGCGCCTGTATTCTGGTTTACACCAGTCAACAATTGAACGGTTGACCGAGTTGCGAAGTCTGAAAACACTGGTACCAGTATCTTGTTTTGCTTGACCCACTCGCCGATTGCTGGTAGGGGGTCTGTTGACATTCCGACTGGCACTACATCGAGCGCAGTAAAATCGGGCAGCCTCTTTGAAACCTCAGCCATTGTTGACTGGCAGACTGGCGTAAATGCGTGAGGGAAACAGAAGATTGCCATTCTGCGATGCTTTGATTGATGCCATCCTGAATGGACTACATCAGTGTCTTTTTTCTCTGTATTGAATACATATCCGACTAATTCTCGTGTTGGGAAATTTGCCATGATAGGCTCCTTATTCTATGGTTTTATTCAGCGTCGTATTCGCCCAGCTTTACGACTGTAATCACAATGTCGTTGCACTCTTCAGTGGCCTCGCCATAAATATGCCCTTGAACCTTGTAGTCATACCACGCTTTGCCTACGCCGTTAGGCTTTGCTGTCAGCGATGTACGCTCCTTCGCAAGATATAGGCCGCTATGCGAAGTAGAGTGCATGGTGACGATGTTATCGCTACCGAATGTTGGGGTCTTCATTCGCGCCCATGTCACAGAATCTGGTGCTTCGTTGCCGTCCTCGTCAAGAACCTTGCAGCCGTGATCCTGCTTCGCGTGTGCGGCGTACACGTAATACACGCCAGCATCAAGTCCCCAAGTGTTTGGGTAATCCTCAATCTGGGGCTGAACCACGTCTGGGGGCGGCTCAGCCATCGCGGTTAGCGCGACGCTCGCCGCGACCAACAATCCAACCAGTCCTGCGAAAATCTTTTTCATCGTATCCTTCTTTCTTTTTCAATCATACCACACCTCGCGCTACGCGGGTGTGCCTTAGTTTACTTTCGGCGCTCTTGCAAAACTGCGTAGCCTGCGCCTGCAGCAATCGCTAGGTGCACTGCCAAAAATGCGATGGCTGCAATGCTAATCGGTTCCATAATCTGGCTCCACTCTCTCTACTCTCAAAACTGTAATATCTGCATACCCACCAATCTCTGCCGACAAATCAAGCGCGACTGCGTGCAGCTTGTCGTGGACTAGCAGTGCAAACCCTTCGCTCCACGCGGCTGGGGTTAGTGGGTATGGGTGATGTATAGTGATTGTCACTTCGGTTTTATCGTGCAATATCATTGTCATTCTCCTTATCTGGCAATCGCTCAATATGGAATCGCATCTCACCTATGTGCAATTCCCAATGATCGCCGATCTTTACTTTACTGAACCCTTCGACGAGTCCTGCTACTGTTGTTGCTTCCATTGGTTTGTTCATTACTCAATCCCTCTTTCAATTGCCCGCGCTATCCACACGCCCAATAGGACGCCAACAATGCTTCCTATGATGATTGCGATAATGATTTCCACGACTAGTTCTCCTCTTCATTGCGCACAAATGTGATGCCCTCAGCAAACGCCTTGTCTAATGCCCAGCGCAACTCGTTTCTGAGATTGACGTGTATCTGTTCGCTCAAGCGACTTAGCAAATCGTCTGTCGCTCGATTCATGTGCATGCCAATGGAGGTTCGAAGCGTGCCAATCGCGTCGTGCCCGTAATTAAAACTGTCGATGCTCTGCTGAATGTTATCGATTCTCTGCTCCATATCTGGTAGTTCGACTGGCTCTACTGTTACTTTCGTGCCGTAGATTTTTTGTTCTTTACTCATTGCTATTCTCCTTTTGAAATGGGGGAAACCCAAATGCGCTAGGCACTGGGCTTCCCCACGTGTGAACTACTAGTTTGATTCCGCTGGCGGCAGACCTTCTTTGAGGCCAGCAAAGTACGCTCCGCGCACAGTTTCCTTGAACGATTCGATCAGGCGGCGGCGTGCAGCTTGCCGCTTGCGTGATACTTCATCCCATTGCGCGAAATGCTCGCCCAGGTCGCCTGAGCTACGCTCTAGAAGCCTTTCGATGCCATTGGCCTGGATAGCAGTGTGCTCCACAGTGTCCATTAGATGCGTGATCTCTGAGATATTGACTGGCACTGTAGTTGTGTCGATCTTGATGTATAGGGTTTCTTTTGACATTGTATTCTCTTTCGTTATCGGCTTTCTTACCGAAATGATTGTGTTTTTCTGATTGGTTGATGTGATTAGGCGTCTGGGTCTTCGCGCTCCTTGTCTCGCAGTGTTTCCACTGCCTCACTGTCATACCATTTTCCATTGTTGCCCGGCATGCCGTGTTGCTTCAGTATGCCTGTTTTCACATATCTTGTAAAAAATGTCTTGGTTGAGATTCCAAGTCGGGACGCTGCTTCGGTTGTCGTTACTAGGGTCATTTCTCCTGCTCCTATGCTTTCGTGTATGTATTTTGCTCAGGGTCCCACCGGTACCCCTCGCCTTCGGCCTTCTTGTCGAATGCCTCTGGGTTACCGTCCCGCGCATTGAGGAATGCCTTGACAATCGGCGGTAAGCCCCCTGATGATCCTGCGGTTTCTTCGTCTGTTGGTGGGTTATTTCGTGGGTTATAAGCCTTTCGTTTTGGGGGCTGCTGCCTGTAGCCATTGTCGTGATCGTCGCTGTGCCCTTCGTTCGCCCATACCTCTTCGGCGGGCGTGGTTGATATGCTGCCATTGGCGATATTGATGAGCGCTGCGAACATCTGGCTCAGTGCGCGTACGCGTGCTCTGGTTTGCGCCATGCCCAGACAGCTACTTAGGTTCTTGCCGTAGCGCTCTGAGCGCTCACACGCGCCGTACGCCTCGATGCGTAGGCCATCCTGCCTCACCGCAGTACATTTGACCATCCAGCCCTTGCCATTGTCAATCGACTCAAACTCGCCGTATTCCATCCCTACATTGGCCCATGCAGCCATCGCCTTGAGCGACACATCGCCGACATGATCCTTGCCTGATATTTTGAATACGCCATTTGGTAGTGCTAGTGATTTCTTAACAATGCTGATGGCCTGCTCTGCTCGCTCCGCAATGGCGACCATGCGTTCTGAATAAATAACATCGGTGGGTTGGTCTTTGACCACTACCACGTCGGTTACTGGTTCTGCGAGTTCGCCCTCGATGATTTCGCCAGTCTCTTGATCGACTTCGATTGCGTGTTCTGTGCACATGATTACGCCTTTACTCTAATCTGTCGCCCACTTGGGCTTTCTGGGTAGCGCCCCACGTAAATCAAATCCATATCGTTCTCGACAGATTCTGGATAATCTTCGGGGTAAATGTCCATCTCGTGCTGCATCGCGTCTAGCGTAGAGCCTTCTGGCACCTCGTAGAGCGGGCTGCCTCGCCGAATAACGCGCTCGATTCGCCCGTCATTGTCGAGCACAACGTCTGCTGGGTACTGCCAGCCTGCTTCGCACTCGTGCCTTACTAAACCATCTTCGTCTAGCAAAACCATCTTGACCCAGCCTGTTTCAGTGTTTTCCATGTCTATTCTCCTTAGGGTCTATTCTCGTTTTCTTTACCCTATACTCGTATGTTAGCATACTCCATACCGAAATGCAAGTCTTTTGAGATTGTGTACATTCATTGAGTGTGTCGCGCTTTACTCTTAGTGTCTATAAGAGCGATTTCGCTGCCTCATGTCGCGCATGTTTTCCTTGTGTGTTCCGCGATACAAATGCGCTGGATTCACACATAGGCGTACATCGCAGCGATGGTTGGCTTGCCAGCTATGGTCTTTGAAATCTTTTAGGCTTGTTGCTAGGGAAACCCTATGGGCGCTCAGTAGCAGATTAACACCTTCAGCCGCCCTTGCATATCTTACCATCGCGTATCCCCTTGTGCCTACATGATATCTGGAAAGCCAACACCCTGTCTCTGGGATGTAATCAACATGTCCGAAAACACGCTCTTTGAGTTTCTGCCAATACTGTTCTTTTGTGATAGTATCCTTTTCAATTCCAAATGGGATAATGTATGCGGATTCGGATGCCCGTTCTAAAATCCGTTCTTCGAGTATTTTCTGAAAATATTCTTGCTTTTTCATATCTGTATCCTGCTTTACACTCGCTCCTTGAGCAGTGCCTTGCGCTTTGATTTTCTGCACATAATCCTATCCTCGTGCGGCGATAGAAACGTATTCAAATCGTCCACGTGAATGACCATGTTTTTGGATATCTTGCCGACATACACAGAGCCATCATCACTAGCAGCAGCCATCCAGCGCCATATCGTATTGCTGCTGACTGGCGGCAAATCGTGAGCGGCTAGGTACTCGTTGAGCATCTCGTAGACATTCCAGACGGTTAGCCACTGCTCTAATTCTGCCTGTCGCTGTTTGAGTAGGTTCATAATTGTCTCCTAGATTACTTTCTGCTGAATAGCGATTCGTTTATATAGTTTCTTACCATTCAAAACTGGGTTGCTAAGAAAACGAACAATCTCGAACTGGTCG
>MKWU01003253.1_pt1 | contig 21947 bp, 20 predicted proteins | sample 809101 | NCBI WGS metagenome assembly MKWU01 (sample SAMN05860141, study PRJNA318959) | sponge metagenome | host: Aplysina aerophoba | place: Slovenia: Piran, Adriatic Sea, Gulf of Piran | collected 2013-05-07 | reverse complement strand
CCTCATCACCACCGGCAACACCAACATCCCCCTCGAAGGCTTCGCCCCCACCCGCTTCGCCTAAAGCCGCTCGCTCATCGTTAAGTCCCCTCTCCCTGGGGAGAGGGTTAGGGTGAGGGGAAAAGTCCCTTCCTCATAGACGGAAGAAAGTTAGCGTGACGGAAAAGTCCCTTCCCCCTCGACAGGGGAAGGTTAGGATGGGGGTGAAATTGCCCATTACCCAACTTCGACCGAACTCCCCACACGCACACGCCCAACATCCTCCATCCCATCCACAATCTCCATCGTCCGCACGCTCACCGCACACACCCGTCCCAGCAGCTCGATCACATCTTCCTTGTAGTCCGCAAACCGATATGTGTTGAACTTCGCAGCGATAGTCGGATTGCGCGGCTTCTTCTCCTTGTACTGGTCAAGCACCCACTCCAGCGCCGTCTCGCTGTCGGCCGTTCTCTCCAAAGTGTCCATAGTAGCCTTCACAGCGGTTCAGACGAAAATTGACGCCTCATGCTACACTAGTTGCCCATAAAGCAACACACTGAAATCAATCCTAAGATGGTCTGGAATTTCAAGACAGGTGACTGCGCCGCGAGCGCCAACGTATGCAGAACCAAAGACTTCCTATCGACAACATGGAGCAGCGGCATGAAGGACTTACAACAGCACTTGCTGAAGCCTTGAAGGAGGCTGCGCGGGTGTGCCTAGACCGTCATCATATTTCACCCATTACTGTTAAAATCAGGCATACTGATCGAGAAACACTTGCGGATGTTGAATGGAAGGCCACAGATGACCGCACTCGGGGGGCTTGGGCAAACGAAATAGATACCACGGAAGCGGGAGCGTATGCCTGCGTTCTAGCGGCAGTCGAGCTCCTTGACGGCCTAGTAGCTGTTATCCGTGCTGAAACAGAGACAGGAGCCGATTACTATGTTGCTCCTTCAGACGCCAGCGTGGACGACTTTGATGAGCATATACGTCTAGAAGTGTCAGGTGTTGATCGAGGAAATGACGCGGCGGTTAGGAGAAGACTAAGAGAGAAAGTAGCTCAACTTGCTAGGGCGGACGATGAAATACCAGGGATCGCCGGTGTAGTTGGTTTCGAAGAACAATTGATCCTTTTGGAAAACTTGGAGACGGCATGACTTGGCTTGAACAACACAGGCTGAGCGAGCGATACGCATCCGACGCTGAGGTTGCCAAACTTCGCGGCGAACAGGCTCAATTCCGAGAGCTTTACGCGATTGCCGCACAACATGAAGAAAGTGCACTAGCTGCGATTCCCTCTGACAAAACTCGCACTTATGGCATCATCGCAGTAAGCGCCGTGGCGCTGAGTTTCAAGGCAGCCGAATACACAAGTGCGAAGACCTTGGCGTATCGATGTCTAGCTTCCCAGCGTCTTCCAGATTCTGCTTCGCGGCAGATTGAGGAAATGTTGCAGTCCATTGCCAAGGAGCAAGCCAATATCCATTTGGAAGATGCACAGATGCTTGTTTCCTTGAAGGGTGGGGCAATCTTGCATGGTGGTGCGCCTCTAGATCTTATCGTAGATAAATCCCAAAAGATGCGCTCGCTGATTTATCGAGCCACCGAATATTTGAAGAAATTGCCGCACCGCAGGCGCGGAGGACCAAGGAAAGAAGTCACGGACGCATTTCGCACTTGGATATTTCAGGCCGAGCCGGGGAGCTATCAGTTCACGGTTGCTGTCCAAAAGAACAGACAATTGGAGATGGCGCTCTTTGCCAATGACGATTTAGATCCCAAACAGATTATTGAACAACTATCACATATCTTGCAGAGCTGCTCTGAATCTCCTTTCGAAGGGTTGTCATCATTGGTACCTGAAGATGACTACAGGACCTCATTCCTGAAGTTGGCACGTGATCTGACCCCCACTTCGAACGGGACGGAATTTAGGCAGCTTGATATTCATACTGCATCAGTACAGCGCCCGATTAGTCTGAATAGGAATAGCAGATACGCAATCAATGAAGCCATCAGTGCCAACATCGAACTTGCGTCGGACGAGGAGGAAGTCGAGATTGGCGGTACATTACGGGCGTTGCATTTGGATGATGATTGGATTCGCGTCGTGCAGGACGATGAACAGAATGTGAGAATAAACCGAGCAGGTGACGAAGTCGATGACAGAATAGGACCTATGGTGAATCACAAAGTGATAGTTCGCGCAGCTAAGGCTGGAGGGAGCTTGCGCTTTCTTGACATTGAACTAGATGAGTAACCTAACAGGCTTCGCCACCTTCATCAATAGAGCTTAGCGCACTGTCTGCAGGTAGGTCACTTTCTTCATCGCATTTTCATGTACAGGACAGAAATCCAGCATGCCAACGCCCCTGTGTATCGAACGTATCGCAAGCGTCGAGACCGCCGTGCAATATCTCGCAGGCGGTCAATCCCGAATGGACACACGCCTAGACCGCATCGAGGCAAAAGTCGACCGCTTGGCAATCATAATGATTGTCGGCTCTTCGGCCTGCTCGCCGCCATGATCGGCGGCTTCTGGCTGGTTTCAGGCTAGATCGTGCTGACGCGGCTGTCACCGTGTCGTCCATCGCACAGGGAACACTGGTCACGACTGTCATTCTGATTCATGTCCTACATGACGGTTGCCGTTACATAATCAAGAAGGGAGGCGAGCTAATGGGACTGCTATTTGACAATTTCGAGAACAAGTTCGTCGTTCGGGGCAGGAAGCAGGGACAGGAACGGGAGAATGCTCGCTGGCATGCCTGGATTGCCGACGACCCTGAAATAAGCAAGCTGGTTGAATCGGGCAAGGTGCGAATTCCGCCGGAACTGCAGAGCGAGGAAACACCGGACGACTAAATCCAAAAGACGATTTCCAAGTCGAATGCGAGAGTTCCTTCACCCCTCGACAGGTGAAGGAACTTTTCCTATCCTCCCCATCCTGTCTACTCCCGCCCCCAAATCCGCCGTGCTCGCCACCGCACGATGATGTACTTCAAACAAGTTCAGCAAGCGCAGCCTGCGGACTGATAGCGCGGATTGGAGACTGCTAATAGTCTCGGACATTTCTCGTAACGATGTACTGCGCTTCACAGGCACGGGCTGCTACCACCTGCATTGCATCCTCAAAGTCAGCCATTGGGAGTTCGGCAGCGTACCGAATGCCTTCAGTATCGGTCGTCGCCACTCCGACCATTTGAGTAAGTTCCAGGATGAAGTCTCGTGTACTCACCCCTCCCCGAGTTGGGGCAACCAGATAATAGAGGTTAGACACGGAGTGCCAGGCGATGCATGCCGTCTCTGCTCCTGACTCAATGGCGTCCAACAGGTCGGACGCCGGCCCCGAATGTGGATGTCTATCAAGCGCGATGTCGATAAGCACATCGCTATCAATAAAAATCACTTCAGATACTTCTTCGCCAGCGCATCGTAACGAGCATCATCACGCTCCGCAGCCCTAAACTGACCGCGCCATCGAGAGGCGAATGATAGCTCATCGCCAGCCCCTCTTTCTCCCGACGACCCTTCTGAGAACTCCTCTAGCGACCTGAACTCCAGCGGCTTGCTCCGCATCTCGTTCAGCATTTCAAGGTCTTCCAGGTCCTCCAGCCGCTCCAGCATCTCCACATATTCCTGCATCCCAACAATCACCGCCGCCGCCTCCCCATTTTCCACCACAATCTGAATCGGCCTCTTCCCGCGCTCACTGTACATTTCCTATCCTCCACATCCTGTCCATCCTGTTAGCCCCGGTAAGCCCCTAATCCGCCGCGCTCACCGCCTCCACTTCCACGTCCAGCATCCTCGCGTTGCACCAGTCCCATGCTAATCACACGCCCCCAAAGCGTCAAACTATCGCCGTACCAGTCCCCCTAGACAATCCCAAACCTTTCTGCCAAAATACCAGTACATAATTGCGAACATTACTGTAACTGGGAATATATTGACCGGTAGCGACAGATTCGAACGAGAAGGCCTCCTCACCACGATACGCGCAAGACGAAAGTGGTACTTGGGCCTCTACTTCCTGCAGATAGCCGCGTGGCTTGCCCTGCTCATCGTCAACGAAGTGTATAATGCGGATTCCACGGTCTTCTTAGGCCAGCGCGTTCTTGATAGCGCCGTCACCATGTCTTTCATAGGTCAAGGAACGCTGATTTCGACGATACTCTTGATAGACGTCATCTTTGACGGCTGCCGCTACATAATCAAGAAAGGTGTAGAGATTATGGGACTGCTATTCGACAATTTCGAGAACAAGTTCGTCGTTCGAGGCAGAAAACAGGGACAGAAAGAGGGACAGGAACAGGAGAAGGCTCGCTGGCATGCCTGGATTGCCGACGACCCTGAAATAAGCAAGCTGGTTGAATCGGGCAAGGTGCGGATTCCGCCGGAATTGCAGAGCAAGGAAACACCGGACGACTAAGCGCAAAAGACGATTTCCAAGTCGGATGTGAGAGTTCCTTCACTCCTCGACAGGTGAAGGAACTTTTCCTATCCTCCCCATCCTGTTAGCCCCGGTAAGCCCCTAATCCGCCGCGCTCACCGCCTCCACATCGATCCCCAGCAGCGGCACCAGGTACTGCCCCGTCTGCGAGTGCGCCATCCGCGCCACATCCTCCGGCGTGCCCTCCGCGATCAGCTCCCCGCCCTTGTCGCCCGCGCCCGGCCCCAGGTCGATCAGCCAGTCCGCGCTCTTGATCAGGTCAAGGTGATGCTCGATCAGCACCACCGTATTCCCCGCGTCCACCAGCCGCTGCAGCACCCCCAGCAAATGCGCGCAGTCCTCGAACGACAGCCCAGTCGTCGGCTCGTCCAGGATGTACAGCGTCTTCCCCGTCGCCCGCTTCGAAAGCTCCTTCGCCAATTTCACCCGCTGCGCCTCGCCACCGCTCAGCTGCGTCGCCGGCTGACCCAGCCGTATATACCCCAGCCCCACATCCTGCAGCGTCTGCAACCGCCTCCGCACGCGCGGGATATTCTCGAACGCCTCCAGCGCCTCCGTCACCGTCATCGCCAGCACATCCGCGATATTCGCGTCCCGCCAGTAAATCTCCAGCGCCTCGCGGTTATACCGCTTCCCCTCGCATATCTCGCAAGGCACCGTAACATCCGGCAAAAACTGCATCTCGATGTTGATATGCCCGTCCCCCGTGCAAGCCTCGCAGCGCCCGCCCTTCACATTGAACGAGAAACGCCCCGGCTTGTACCCCCGCATTCGAGCCTCCGGAGCAGTCGCATACAGCTCTCGTATCGGCGTGAAAGTGTCCGTGTAAGTCGCAGGATTGCTCCTCGGCGTCCGCCCGATCGGAGACTGGTCGATGTCCACCACCTTGTCGATATGCTCCACACCCTCGATGTCGCGCACTGCCCCCGCCCTGTCCCGCGCCCGGTAGAACTGCTGCGCCAGCTTCTTGTACAGGATCTCGTTGATCAGCGTGCTCTTCCCCGACCCCGACACCCCCGTCACGCACACCAGCATCCCCAGCGGAATCTCCACATCAATGTCCTTAAGGTTGTTCTGCGCCGCCCCCCTGATGACCAGATGCTCGCCGTTCCCCGGTCGCCGCCCCTCAGGCAGCGGTATCTGCCGCGTCCCCCCCAGATACTGCCCCGTTATCGATCGCGGCTCCGCGATGATCTCCTCCACCGGCCCCGTCGCCACCACATGCCCGCCGTGCTCGCCCGCGCCCGGCCCAAGGTCCACGATGTAGTCCGCAGACCGCATTATCGCCTCGTCGTGCTCCACGATCAGCACAGTGTTGCCCAGATCGCGCAGCCCCTTCAGCGTCTGTATCAGCCGGTAGTCGTCCGCCGGATGCAGCCCGATCGACGGCTCGTCGCACACATACAGCACCCCCATCAGCCCCGACCCGATCTGCGTCGCCAGTCGTATCCGCTGCGCCTCCCCCCCGCTCAGCGTAGATGCCGTCCGCGACAGCGTCAGGTAGTCCAGCCCCACATTCAGCAGGAAGTCCAGCCGCGCCCCGATCTCCTTCAGGATCTGCCCGGCGATCGCCCGTTCCCGCTCCGTCAGCACACTCGGATGCTCCACCACCACGCGCCCGTTCCGCAACCCCTTGGATTTCCGCCTGCGCCCCTTCGCCGCCTTCTTCGCCGTCCCATTCGTTGCGAAGACATCCTGCCCAGCCTGCACATCGATGTTAGCCCTCGTCTCATCCCCCTCGATCCCCGCAATCCACCGGCTCGCCTCCGCAATAGACTTGTTCGTAACATCCATAATGTTGATGCCGCACACCGTAACCGCCCGCGCCTCAGGCCTCAACCGCTCACCCTTGCACGCCGTACACGGATTCGTCGACATATACCGCTCGATCTCCGAGCGCACATGGTCCGACTCCGTATCCTTGTACCGCCGCTCCAGGTTGTTGATCACCCCCTCGAACGCCGTCCGCCAGCGATACGTCTTCCCCCGCCGCGTGTGATGCCGCACATCGATGCGCTTCCGCTTCGTCCCGTACAGCACCTTGTCCAGGTCCTGCTTATCCATATCCTTGACCGGCACATCCAGCGAAAAATCATACGCATCTGCCAGCGACTCCAGCTGGCTGTAATACCACGGGCTCATCGCACCCGACCGCGCCCAAGCCTGCACCGCGCCCTCCGCGATGCTCATATTCCTGTTCGGAATCACCAGGTCAGGGTCAACCTCCAGCTTGTACCCCAGCCCCGTGCAAGTCGAGCATGCCCCGTGCGGATTGTTGAAGCTGAAAGTGCGCGGCTCCATCTCCCCCATGCTGATATTGCAGTGAACGCACGCGAACTGCTCCGAAAACAACAGCTCCTCCCCCCCGACCACATCCACCAGCACCGTCCCGCTCGCCATCTTCAGCGCCGTCTCCACCGAGTCCGCCACCCGCGTCTGCTCCGCGCTCGCGCCGATCACCAGCCGATCCACCACCACCTCGATGTCGTGCCACTTCTGCTTGTCCAGGTCGAACGACTCCGACAGGTCAGACACCTCGCCGTTCACCCGCACCCGCACGAACCCCGACTTCCGCGCCTCCTCGAACACCTCCTTGTGCTCGCCCTTCCGCCGCCGCACCATCGGCGCCATTATCTGTATCCGGCTGTCCTCCGGCAGACCCAGCACCGCGTCCACGATCTGCTGCACAGTCTGCCGCTCCACCGGCCGCCCGCACTTGTAGCAGTGCGGATGCCCCGTCCGTGCGAACAGCAGCCGCAGGTAGTCGTATATCTCCGTAACCGTCCCCACCGTCGAGCGCGGGTTATGCGACACGCCCTTCTGGTCGATGGAAATAGCAGGCGAAAGCCCCTCGATATAGTCCACATCCGGCTTATCCATCCGCCCCAGGAACTGCCGCGCATACGACGACAGCGACTCCACATACCGCCGCTGACCCTCCGCATAGATCGTATCGAACGCCAGGGAACTCTTGCCCGACCCGGAAACACCCGTCATCACCACGAGCTTGTTGCGCGGAATCGTTACGCTCACATCCTTAAGATTGTGCTCCCGCGCCCCCTGAACAACGATATTCTCCAATGGCATACGGCTCGTCCTTCTGTCTGGGTGAATTGCAAAGGCAAAACGGAAAAATGAACGCCCTGCAGCGTTCATTTTATCATTCAGGCGTCAGGCATGGGCAGGTGTCAGGCGACCTTCTCAACCAATCGCCAAGAAAAAAATCCCCTCCACGCAAAGTCCCCTCTCCTTGGGGAGAGGGTTAGGGTGAGGGGAAAAGCCCTTCCCACTTGATGGGGAAAGGCTCGGATAGGACTGAACCAACTCACACCCGCTCCTCCTCGCAACCCACCCTACACAGACGATCCCGTAAGTGGAGCAACCCCCGACGCGCCCGACACCACGCCGTCCGACTTCACGATGAACTTCTGGCATTCCGAAAGCACAGCCTTGCCGCCAGATTCTAGCGCCTTATCCACCGCATCCCTGTGCCTCGTCATCGCCCCAACCGTCTGGTCCAGCGCACCCCTGATCCCCCCAGCACCAGCAACCTTGTAATCGCCGATCGCCCCATCGATAGCCAACAGTGCCTCAGACAAAGTCCGCTTCAGATCGCTCGACAACTCCGAATCAAGCACCTTGCTAGCCAGCTCCCGCGCCTCAGCCTGCAACTCCTCCAGCTCATCCGTAGGAATCACCGTCTCATCGAACTCCCTCGACATAATCCGCGCCGGCCACCTGAAAGACCGCAAAAAATCATCGCTGAAATCCTGCCTGAAAGTAGGCCAGTTCATCGCATCGATCCCGAAGATAAAGCTCCTCAGCCTGCCAAGGTCCTCCAGGTAAAGCTCCAGGTCCTCCGAATTCATCGCCTCGCACCGCTTCGAAGTCTGCTCGCACAGGTCAATCAGCCGCAGCGTACCCGTCAGCGACACATAAAACCCCGACCTATCCCCCGCCTCCGGGCTAATCCCAAGCGTCTCCATCCACACATCCGCCACCCTCACCGTCGCTATCGGAAAATCCGGATGAGCATCAGAATAAGTCTCCTCCCCGTAAGTAATCACCCCCTGGACAATGTCATAAAGCCGCTGCGCCGGATTCGTCATCTCTGCCATCAAACTCCCTACCTCATCAAATGGTTTCCTACAATAATATTACACTAAGAAACCACTGACATCTGATCTTCCTAACATTGAAGGGCTTGACGAAGTTACTGATTAACTCACCCAAAAGGTCGAAGCAAATGCAGATTCACCCCACCGCGGGGGATAATAACTGCCAATAGATCTCTGATGACGCAAGGACAGGACGTGGAATGCTGGATTTTATAATCGGCAATACCCGCAGCGTTCAATTCGACACCGAGGCCAGAGGTTAGAAGCGAAATTATCGACCCCGAGACTTGACCGAACAATTATTCTGTTCTAAAATGTTCTGCACAGTGTCCGTATACTGTCAACGAATCTGACATCTAAGAGTCAGTCAGCTTAACGCCTCCGTGATTACTCAGCAGGAAAAGTACATTCCGATATGCTTCATAAATATATCCACGAAATACGCGATCCGGTTCATGTCTTCATCAGGCTAAATTCAGATGAAAGACGCGTGTTGGATTCAGCGCCGTTTCAACGTCTTCGGCATATCCATCAACTTGCGCTGTCCTATCTCGTATACCCCGGTGCTACTCACAAGAGGTTCGAGCATGCTCTCGGTACCATGGAATTAGCGGTGAGAGTATTCGACACCATAACCGATCCCAGAAATGTACATCACCAGATTCGCTCACTTATTCCTGAGATATCCCAACCACCGGAAGGCATAGGTTACTGGCGGCGGGTATTACGAATGGCAGCTCTTTGCCATGACATCGGTCATTTGCCGTTTTCACACGCAGCTGAGAAAGAATTACTTCCGGATGGATGGGACCACGAAAGGATCTCAGTCGAGATAATCAAGAGCGACGAGATGCGTGACATTTGGGAAAGTATGACGCCTCCTTTGAGAGCGGAACATGTAGCTCGATTAGCAGTTGGTCAGAAAGTTCTGGTTGATGAAGAGTATTCCGACTGGGAAGCAATCCTGTCCGAAATAATCGTCGGAAACGCCTTCGGCGTCGACAGAATTGATTATCTTCTCAGAGACTCAATTCATACGGGAGTAGGGTACGGAAAATTTGACCACCACAGGCTGTTGGACACTTTGCGTATTTTACCCAACCAGGACTCTGACGAGCCGATACTGGGAATTGAAAGCGGAGGAGTTCACTCGGCACAAGCACTTTTGATCGCACGATATTTCATGTACGCACAGGTCTATTTTCACCCCGTCAGAAGAATGTATGACAAGCATCTAATTGATTTCTTAACAGAGTGGTTACCACAAGGGACATTTCCGATTTCATCTGATGGAATCCAGCAATACACAGATGTGGAAGTCATGAATGGCATTCGTGAAACGGCGAAGGATTCCTCTGCGAATGGGTATGATCCCGCAATGCGAATAATTGACCGACAACATTACAAAAGAGTATATTCCCGTGTATCAGGTGATGTCGAAAGACACCTTACTCCCGGACGTATCGTCTTTGAATCCTTATGCGAAAGGTATGGACGAAATAACGTCTATCATGATTTCTATGAAGAAAAAGACAGAGTTAATGACATCCGCGTTCTCAGCAGCGACGACAGGGTTTTTTCGGAGTCGGAGATGTTAGAGAGTATTCCACAGTTGACAGTGGACTGTGTGTATATCAATCCTGCTCGCGAAGCTGAAGCCGTTGATTGGCTCAAGACTGAAAGAGAAAATATACTCGATCGCGCTCCTCAAGAGGAGGAATAAGCATGACAGACTTGAATGGTTTGAAACTCAGAGCCGTGGTTGCTAGGCTTGTTGAAAAGATGCAAGACCGAGATGGTTGGTGCGGCGAGACCCATATCCAGAAGACCGCCTATTTCCTGCGAGATTTAGTAGGTGTTCCACTAGATTACGAATTCATCATTTACAAGCACGGACCTTATTCATTCGACCTACACGATGACTTAATGGCAATGAAGGCTAGTAGGTTTCTCAAGACTGAAGCTCGGCGCCCATACGGCCCATCGTTTAGAAAGGGCGATTTGAGTGAAGTCATAACAGATAGGTTCCCGAAGACTCTTGGGCAATTTGATAGGCACATAGATTTTATTGCTGAGGAGCTAAGTAGCAAGGGCGTGAAGGAGTTGGAACGCCTTGGTACGGCCTTGTTCGTCACAAATGAAAGGCCTGACGTGCAAGATGTGGGCGAGCGTGCTCGATTGGTGATTAGACGTAAGCCTCATATTAGCCTCAATCAAGCTTTGGTCGCGGTTAGAACAATCGATGGATTGTGCAAGAAAGCCGAAAACAGGTCATTAAGGTAGAAATTCCACAGGGCCTTAAGAAATATCCTACGCATGCATTTTTGTTCTTGCTTGCGGCATATCTCTTGACTCATCCCAGCAAACTACCGCAGATTCCCCTTGACAACCCAAACATCCGTGCGTAACATACATGTCAATCATAAAGAACATACATTCTCACAGGACTTGGAGAACCACCCACAACCTATGTGCATCAAGAGCAAGCTCCAACAACACATTCGCAACCTCACCGGAGACGGTGAAGTCGTTGCGCGCTTCCTCTTGGACACGGTGCAGGGTGAGCACCCCGACGCCAAGTACCACCACAAACTCGAAGCCGCAAAGCTCCTAGCCCGCTACGGCTCCTCATGCGAAGACCAGCCCCAAGAACAAGAATCCCAAGTCTGGGGCCTAATCCCCACACCCGAAGAACTAGCAGCAGCGAAAAACACCCCTTCCCCCTCGACGGGGGAAGGCTGGGATGGGGGTGAGCGGGACAAGAATCCTCACCATCCTGTCACCCACCTCGACATCCTCAACTACGACATCGCCCACCTAATCAGGCAAGAAACTGCCGAAGGCCACACCATCGCCGAGTTCCTATCCCACGTAATGACACGAAGGGACCAGCCCTTCACACCCAAAAAACTCCGCATCCGGCACACAGACCGCATGGCAGCAGCCAGAGAAATCCTGAGGCGAGGCCACGGACACTGGGGCAGTAAGCCAAAGCTCAAAGTCTATGCCGACGATGTCGAAGACACCAACGACTACGACACCCTGCACACCGACCTAGCCAAGCGAATGCGAGAATACAACGAGCACGGCACAGACGCCATCCGCTTCCTGCTGGACGTAATGAACGACACCAGCCTAGACCCCGAGGAAGGCTACACCTGGCACCACAAGATGTCCGCAGCCCACGAGCTAATCCGTCGCGGCTGGGACACCAACCACGACAAAATCACCCCGGAAATGCTCCAAGCCTACTGGCAAGACCAGCAATCCACCCGCCTCAGCATCGGCCAGAAAAAACAACTAGCCGGCCTCCCCACATTCCTCGACGAATACGACCACTACGACAACGAGGACTACGAGGCCATCGCCCGCGAACTCCGCGATCAAGAGGACATGGAACAGGCCGCAGCCTTCAAAGCTGCCTCTGCCCCCGGACAAAGTCCCCTCTCCCCTGGGGAGAGGGTTAGGGTGAGGGGAAACACCCCTGCATCAAGCCCGTCCGAGGACAACGAAGCCCTCCCTAATCGTCATTCCCGTGAAAACGGGAATCCAGCGGCGTCAAAAGGTCCCCTCTCCCCGCGGGAGAGGGCTAGGGTGAGGGGCTCAGAAGAACCTCAACTATCCCCATCCTCCACACCAATGTCATCCCACACCAACGATGAAACCAACTTCATCGACGACCTAGACTGCTACTACGAACCCCTAACCCCAGAAGACCAGGCAATCTTCAACTACAACTCGCTCATAGAATCCGGCGAATTCGAAGAAGGCGAAATCACCTTCGTGCCCCCCTCAGAGGCAGCCCACCGCGACTACGCCATCGCCCTAAAGCAGATAAGAGAAGCCGCCGAAGCCGAAGGCATCCCCCTCCTCCCCAACCCCCTAGCCGGCACTCTCCGCCACCCCACCATCCGCAGCCCCTGATCCTCTGTGCCTTTTGTGGCTATTCCGCCCCCTGACAACTGAATACTCACCACTCGAAACTACGCCCTACCTCACCGGAATCCGCGTCCCCGGCGTAGTCATCCGCAGGCTGTATATCGAACTGTTCGATGTGAAGTACATCGTCTGGTTGTCCTCGCCGCCCCACGCGCAGTTCGCCGGGTACTCCGGCAGCTCGATAACCCCAACCAGCTCGCCACTCGACTCGAACACCCAGCATCCGCCCGGACCCGTGCAGTACACGCGCCCCTCCACATCCACCTTCATGCCGTCCGGCACCCCGTTGTCCGCATGCTCCGACGGCATATCCGCAAAGTGCCGCAACCCCACCACATCGCCGTTCCCGTCCAGCTCAAACGCCATGATGTACTGCCCCGACCGCGTGTTCGCCACATACAGCACGCTCTCCTCCGGCGAGAACGCGATCCCGTTCGGATACTCGAACGGCGCCACCAGTTCCACCTCGCCACTCGGCCTGATCCGATGCACGCTGTTGAACTGCACATCCACATCGGCAGCGTCCAGCCGGTCCCGCCCCGGGTTCGTGAAATACAGGCTGCCGTCCGTCTTCAGCACCACATCGTTCGGCCTGTTCAGCCGCCTCCCATCGCAGCCGTCCGCAATCGTCGTGTACGACCCGTCCTCCTCCAGCCGCGTCAGCCGCCGGTTCACCATCTCGCAGATGACCACATTCCCCTGCGCATCGAAGGTCATCCCATTCGATTCCCCGCTGTTCTCCCGAATCAGCTCCGGCTCCTCCCCCGGAACCAGCCTGAAAATCTGCGCCCGCCGTATGTCCACAAACAGCAGATACCCGTCAGGATGCCACAGCGGCCCCTCCGTGAACACGAACCCCGTCGCCAGCCGTTCCGCCTCCTCCGATTCAACGATGCTAGAAAGTGCGTCAGACATGTCAGCCCCCTGTTCTGTCCGTCCTGTTATTCGCCATCGGTTAGACTCGCGTGTACTTCACGATGCGCCGCCCCGTGCTGCCCTCGCCCGAAGTCGGCTGCACGAAGTAGATGCTCCCGTCCGAGTCGCCCGCCGCACCATGGCAGCTGCGGTACTTGTCATCGCCCCAGCGCGCCAGCAGCTCGCCGTCTCTGCTCAGTATGCTGAAGTACCCGCCGTTGTGCTCCGCCACATAGCAGTCGCCGTCCGAGTCCTCCCACACCACCGCAGGCCCGATCAGCTTCGTCGGCCACTCAGCCAGGAATCTGCCGTCCTGCGAGAACACCTGCACGCGGTCGTTCTCCCGGTCCGCGATGAGCAGCCGTCCGTCCGCCGTAATGCAAGCGCCGTGCGGCAGCATAAACTGCCCCGGCCCGCTGCCCGGCTCGCCCCACGACTGCTTCAGCGCACCCTCTGCCGAGAACCGGTGAACCCTCGCATTCGCATATCCGTCCGCGATGTAGATGTCCCCCGATGCCGCGACCGCTATGCCCGCCGGCATGTTGAACGGCTCGCCCCCGTGCGTAACCTGCGTGTATCCGTTCGACCCGAAGTCGTCAGGGTCCGCGCCTGTGTCGGAGCGAAAGCCCTTCTCGCCGATTGTCAGCAGCAGTTCGCCCTGCGGCGTGTACTTCAGTATCTGCTGGTCGTTGCGATCGACAATCCAGATGTTGTCGTGCGCGTCAGCGTATATCGCATGCGGGAACGAGAACTCCGTCTCGCCCCAGTCGTGCAGGTAATTGCCATCCGTATCGAATACGATGACGCCATGCTCGCCCCTGTTGAACCCGTACACCCTGTCCTGCGAGTCCACCGTCACCGCCGCCATTGGCACATTCCAGCCCTCCGGAATCTGCGCCCAGTCTTCGTTCACTTCGTAAGTATGCTTGCCGCTTCCAACTGTATCTGCCACGTCTGATCTCCTTACAATGAATCGAGGACTGAATCCGCCATCCGATGCTATCTACCGTTTACAACTAACCCTGGTCCGGCCTGCAAGCTTCCATCACCGCGCGCACCGAGTCGATGTTGGACCGCGCAGCCACCACGCGCACCATTGCGATGTCCAGTCCCTCCGCCAGCCGCCTGAACTCTGCCGCCGCGCCTGCCGCATTTCCATAGTACCCTACCGTTCGCAGCAGTTCGGGCGAAAATGCGTCCGCCACCTCGTCCGCGCTTGCGCCGTTGCGCCTCATGTCGTCCAGACCTGCAAGCTCTTCAGTGAAGCCCATTCGCTCGAAGTGCGCTCGATAACCAAGCTGCCGCTCTCGCTCCGTCGGTATCGTCGCGCCCAGCGCGTAGTTCATCGTCGCCTTGGCGAACGCCCTACGCGCCACATCCTCGTCATCGTCAACGCATACGCGGATATACTCCGCTAGCTTGATTTCAGACGGATCGCGTCCCGCCTTCTGCGCTCCCTCGTTTACGCGCTCGCGGCTCCATGCTATCTGTTCCGGGCTGCACCAGTTCAGGCATGCGCCGTCCGCAAGCTCACCAGCCATTCGCAGCATCTGGGGTCCCAGCGAGCCGAGGTACACTGGCGTTTTCGGTGGCGGGTCTATGCCGAGACTCGCGCCACGCAGTGTTACAACATCGCCTTCATAGTCCACGCGCTCGCCTGCGACAAGCGGGCGTATCGTGGCGAGATAGTCGCGCATCAGCGCCAGCGTGGAGAAGTTCGGCAGACCGAGCGCCTGTCGCTGGCGCGGCCGATATGAGCCGCCCGAGCCGATGCCCATTATGAACTTGCCGCCGCTTATATCGCTCACGGTGCCGCCTGTCATTGCGAAGCCCATCGGCGTGCGGTACATCACCGGCGACACCGATATGCCCGTCGTAACGCCGCCGTCAACGACATCACAGCTTGCTTCCCAGCGACGCAGGCAGAGCTGGTAGGAATCGTGCCCTGTGCCTTCCGGCGTCCAGATGCTCGTGTAGCCCTGCGCCGCTGCCTCGCGAGCGAGTACTGCCTGATCGTCCCACGACAGGTTGAGCGTCGCATCCAACCCAACGCCAATTTGCATGTTCACTATCTCCCTCTATGTTCAGGTGACAACGGTTGCCGTTAAGCAGAATAGACAGGATTCACAGGATGAAGCGCTACAAGCATCATATCCTGTCCATCCTGTCTATTCAGGTTAGACTGTATGGAACCGCGAAGCGGCGCTGCGTATTATGCACGCGATGGCAATGCCACCGTCGCTGCACCCGGCGTGGTCTTCTTCCCCTCGTGGTCTTCCAGCCAGATGTCGCAGTCCACCAGGTTCTCGCCGTTTTCGGTATAAGTCTTCGTGACGACGCCCTTGCCGTACATTGGCGTGCCCGGCACATCCATGCCGCGATACTGTGTCGTCAGCGACTTCAGCATGCCCTCTTCACCGATCCAGTCGGTCATAAGCTGTCCCAGCCACGCCCCCTTGAGCGCGCCGTGCAGGATGACATCCGGCAAGCCGTTGTTCTTCGCGTAGTTCTGATCGTAGTGGATCTGATAGTAGTCGCCGGAAGCGCCCGCATACTTCACGAGCTGCTGCGTGGTCGGGTTCTTGCGCAGCGTAGGGACATCCATGCCTTCCTGAACATCCTCGAAATATACCTGACTGCCCATTAGTACTCTCCTTTGTTCGTCATTGCCGTGGACGATTGTGTCGCCCTTGTCTCTTTCTCTGTTGGGGGTGTTAATTGAAACTCTTTAGGGATCGTAGCTAATGCCGGTCGTGCGCTGCAATGCGACGGTCTGCCCGAACTGGTTTACATACTTCGTCTCGCGCACGCTGAAGAGCATGTTGCCCAGCCTGCCGGGTCGCTCGAACAGGTCGGCGAGCTTGGTCGTAACCGTGATTCGGTCGCCGGGTCGCACGGGGTGGAAGTACTCCCATTGGCTGCCGCCATCGAGATTGGCGGAGTATGGACTATTGTAAGAAGGTGGCGAATTGGAAATCAGTGACCGCATGAACGTCGGAGGCGCGATGATGCCACCGTATCTGGACTGTCGCGCCGACTCGTCGTCGTTGTACAAAGGGTTTGTGTCGCCGATTGCCTGCGCGAACTTGATGATCGCGCCTTTCTCCACGTCATGCGTGATTGGCTCGGACTCCACGCCGACGGCATCGCGCATCTGCTGGGTTATGACCGACTCCTGTGTCATGCAATATACTCCTGAAAGTGCGTCTTTATTTTGGCAAAAGTTTAAGTCGCACCCGTCAATGTGTCAAGAATGCGACAGATTGACGTCAGATTAACAGTATGCAGCATATATGTTATAAACTGAAACCTGATTGCTGAAAACATATACACTCATATTTCACTAAGGAGTTCGACACCATGACTGCAAACGGCAAAGTCGCCATCGTTACGGGCGGAGGTTCGGGTATTGGCAGGCAAAGCGCACTGGCGCTTGTGAATGACGGGTATTCGGTCGCCATCGGTGGCAGGCGAATCTCAGCGCTCGAAGAGACGATAGCCGAGGCAGGCGACGCCGGGGAGCGCATGCTTGCGGTGGTCACCGATGTAACGGACGCTGACTCCATCCGCAACCTGTTCGCGAAGACCCATGAGAGGTTCGGCAGGCTGGATGTGCTGTTCAATAACGCGGGCATCGGCTCGCCGCGCATGCCAATGGAAGATATTCCGCTGGAAGCGTGGCAGGCGGTCGTGAATACGAACCTGACCGGCACCTTCGTCTGCACGCAGGAAGCCATCAAGATCATGAAGAACCAGGACCCGATGGGCGGACGCATCATCAACAACGGTTCAATCTCCGCGTACACGCCGCGTCCCGATTCGGTCGGATACACCGCCACCAAGCACTCGATCACGGGCCTGACCAAGTCCACATCGCTCGACGGGCGCAAGTACAACATCGCATGCGGCCAGATAGACATTGGCAACGCCGCAACGCCCATGACAGAGCGAATGGGCGGTGGCGTCCCGCAGGCGAGCGGCGAGGTGATGGTTGAGCCGACCTACGATGTCAACCACGCCGCTGACGCTGTTCTCTTCATGTCGAACCTGCCACTCGACACAAACGTGCAGTTCATCACCATCATGGCGACGAAGATGCCCTATGTGGGTAGGGGCTAGCGTTTAGGACTTTCTCTCCGGCGACATACGAAAGGCGGCATGTGGTAATTACCCACATGCCGCATCTAATTTTGCAGCGAGGCAATCTATTACGAGGCTAGCTCCTTCGTGGCTTCCGCCAGGTTCCTCCTGTGCAGCGCGCGCAGCCCTGGAATCTGGGACAGGAGCAGCACTGCCAGCGTGAGTGCGCCCACGATCGCAAAGGTGGACGGCTCGATGATGATGTCCATGTTCCAGTCCAGCGTGGACATCTGTCCCATCAGGTATGCCTCGATTGCATAGCCGAGAACGAAGCCCAGTATGATACCGACCACGCCGGTTATCAGGCTCTCGATCGTGATGAGCAGGTTCACTTGCCGCTTGCTGAACCCTAACGTGCGCATGGTGGCGAGTTCGCGGCTGCGCTCCGTGACATTGAGCGTAACCGTGTTGAAGACTGCGAAGGCGGCGAGCGACATTCCGAAGATGGTCATGATGCCTATGAACAGGTTAGTCAGAGCCATTATCTCCTCGAACCCCTCTCGCACCGCCGCGCTGCGCTCCACAGAGAGCACATAGGCTCTCATCTCAAGCATCCTCGTCACCTCTTCTTCATGATCAATGTGCTCCAACGATATCAGCGCGGATGTGGCGTGGAAGCCCCTCATAAGCGAGGCAGCTTGCGGCAGCCTCATGTACGCTGATTCGCCCATAGGGAATCGTACGAGGCCCGCCACGGGAAACGCCTGGTCCTGACGCTCGGATTCCACCATGACCGTATCGCCTACTTCCAAGCCCAGGTCTCGCGCCAGCGTCTCGGTGAGGAATATGCCGTCCTCGCTCAGTGGCTCCGCGCCTGCTACATAATCTGGCGTCAGCAGCGTTGCGCCCTCCATTACGGCTGTAACGACCGAGTGCTCGGAGCGGCTGCCGTTGACCAGCTTCACGGGTATTTCGGCTATGGGTTCAGCCCTGTGGACCTGCTGCCAGGACTGGAATACTTCCGCCTTTCGATAGTCGATGGGCTGCGCAAATACCGCCTTGAGGTCGTGCTGCTGTATTTCGTTGAACTGCACATCGAAGGCGTTGTTCATGGTGTCCAGCATGCCCATCACCGCCGTGACCAGAGCGACCGAAACGGCGATGCCCATTATTGACGACAATGTTCGCCAGCGTCCACGCGCCATGTTGCGGAGCGCCAGCCGCAGCATGCCCGGCAAGCGTCGCATTGGCAGCACTCTCTCCAAAACGACCGATGCGCCGCCGGACGCAATGTTCGTTCGCATAGCTTCTGAAGGAGTAAGCCGCGCCGCCGCCAGCGCGGGCTGGATGCCCGCTATGACGCACGCAACCAAGCCAATTGCGAAGGCAACGACAATGACCCGGGTCTGGCTGACGACAACGGTGAAGGGAAGGTCGAGAGCTTCCACGTACAGGCTTGTGAAACCGCCTGCCGCGAGAGTGCCCCACAGTATCCCCAGCCCATTGCCGATGAGCGCAATCAAGATAGGAAAGGTGAGGTAGTGGCGCAGTATCTGGGCGCGGGAGAATCCCTCGGCGCGCATCAGTCCTATGATGTGCCTCTGGCTCTGCACTATGCGCGTGAGCATCGCGAATGCGACCATCGCGGTTATGGACAGGAAGAGCACGGGCATGGCTATCGCCATCTCCTCGAAGCCGTCTATGTCCGACTTGAGCGTGGCGTAGCTTAGTTGATCTTCCTTCTCGATGAGCCGGTGAGAGCCGAACCTGTCCAGGTAGGCATTGATTTCCGCTTTGACTGCATCGGCGTTCGCACCGGGGCGGAAGCGCAGCGTAATCTCGTTAATCTTGCCCTCCACGCCGAGCAGGTCGTCAACGGCGTTCCTGCGGACAATAACGACTGCAAAGTCTCCCGGCGAGGTGATGAGCTCCGCGCCTCCCTTGGACTTCCACAGGTATTCCGGGCTTGTGATTGCGCCGCTGATCCGGAAGTCCCTGTCCGTGCCCTGGTACACCAGCGAGACGGAATCGCCGGGTTTCAAGTCGTAATAGGTCGTGAAGAGGTTGTCCACGAGAGCATGCCGCCCATCAGCCGCAGCAAGGAATTCGCCCTCTCTCACGATGACGCGGTTGATGTCCGGTGTCTCCTCGTCGGGGATGCTGATGACCCTGGCGGACAGCGTTTCGTCCGGGTTGTCCGGCTGGCGTATCGCTATGTCGGCGACATACCTGCCCTCCACCTCAGCCACGCCTTCCATATCACGGATGCGCTCTACTGCCCTAGCCGGTATGGGTGGTGCTACGACATAGAAGGCATCGGCAAACTTCAGGTGCTCGTATGCGAAGTCTTCGGAGCTCTTCACATTCAGGAACGCCGAGTACATGGTGACGAAGATGCCCACTCCCAGCGTCAGCAGGGCGATGATGGAGATGAACAGGGCGCGTGACCGCCACAGGTCACGGAATGACTTTCTTAGCAGCGTACTCATGGCTACCACTCGAGGTCTTCGGGCCGTATGGGGTCTCGAATGAGCGTGTCTTCTACGATCTCGCCGCTTCGCATTCGTATCACGCGGTCTGCCATCCGGGATATTGCCACGTTGTGCGTGACTATGAGCATTGTGGTGCTTTCAGAACGATTGATGCTTCGCATCAAGCCGAGGATCATCTTGCCTGTGTCGTAATCGAGATCGCCGGTGGGTTCGTCGCCCAGCAGGATTGAGGGCCCCTTCGCCAATGCCCTCGCGATGGCAACGCGCTGCTGCTCGCCGCCTGAAAGCTGCGCGGGGAAGTGGTCTATGCGCTCGCTCAGGCCGACAGACCGGAGCGCGGGTGTAGCTCTATCCTTGTTTCCTGTCAGTTCTGCGACCATCTCCACATTTTCGCCGGCAGTGAGCGAAGGAACGAGATTGAAGAACTGGAAGACGAACCCCACGGTATTGCGCCTGTACATGGTCAGGGATGATTCGTCCAGGTCGGTAATCTCGCTGTCGCCTACCCAGATCCGTCCACGGCTGGGCGCATCAAGACCGCCTACCAAGTTCAGAAGGGTCGTCTTGCCGGAGCCGCTTGGTCCCAGAAGCACCACAAACTGCCCTTCGGGAATGTCCAGGCTGACCCCACGGAGCGCATAGACTGTCGCGTCGCCAACCTCGTATTCCTTCGACACGCCTTCGAGGCGTACGAGTGCGTTCACGTCTGTTGCGGAACTGCTCTGAAGCAGATCGGAGGTCGTATCCTCTTCCATTTCCGCCTCCAGGCGCTTCCCGGCAGCAATGGTGGCCACGCTCGCGGTTTCTTCATTGTGGCTGTGCAGCGTGATTGAGCCACTGCTCCACAATGGCACAAGTGACTTCAGGGCTATCACCGCATTTTGAACTCGTACCAATTGTAATCCAATATGAATGTGTTGAGGATATCCTGACTTATGCAGAAATGTGGGTTAGAATGCCTCTTCACAGTTCTCAAGATTGAATTATCGTTATCTTCTCGTAGGCACACTGCATACATGAACCGACTCTTGTCCGTATTCCTGGTACTTGCGGCATCGGCGCTGCTGCTCGTCGGCTTGCTGGCAGGATCACGCAGTGCAAGCGTACACGCCCAGCAGGGCGGCGCTCCCACGCCCACGCCCGTCACTGAGCCAGGTGACGCACTCGACATACAAGTCCTGCCGCCCGATGGCGGAATCTCCCTGCCCGAGTATCCCAATCTGGACTCCGACCTCAACCGTATTGTGGAGCAGGTGCGGACAGGCCGATTGACCGCGCAAGCCGCTGCCGTGAGGGTGCCCATACATGACGGTGAATCTGTCGCCGTTACGCTGTACATCATCGAGGGATACGCCTCTGCTATAACTGACTTCCTCGAAGCAAACGGCGCGTCCCCGCCCAACATCGGAGCGGACTACATTGAGGCATACATCCCCGTATCCCTGCTTGCGGAAGCGTCTGAACTGGAAGGTGTGGTCAATGTCAGAACTATTATCCCGCCACATCCTGACCAGGGTAGCGTGGTGAGCGGCGGCGTGGTGGTACACGGAGTCACTTCTTGGCACAACGCTGGCTACAAGGGCAGAGGCGTCAAGATTGGCGTGATAGATGTAAGCTTCAAAGGCTTCGCCGAGCTTATGGGAAGCGAGCTGCCGGCAACCGTCCAAGCTAGATGCGACACCGGTATCGGCGGGTTTACGGCGAATCTTTCAGACTGTGTTTCCATGAATAGCCCTGAACGTTCGAGAGTACACGGCACCGCGGTGACCGAGGCGCTGTTCGACATAGCCCCCGAGGCAGAATACTACATATCGCTCCCACGCTCGTATGGCGGCCTGCTTAACGCCGTCAACTGGATGGTTTCGCAGGACGTCGATGTCATAAACATGTCAGTTGGCTGGACATTCTCAGGGCCGGGCGACGGCACCTCTCCTTACAGCAATGCGCCGTTGAAAAGTGTGG
>MKWU01003251.1_pt1 | contig 21961 bp, 21 predicted proteins | sample 809101 | NCBI WGS metagenome assembly MKWU01 (sample SAMN05860141, study PRJNA318959) | sponge metagenome | host: Aplysina aerophoba | place: Slovenia: Piran, Adriatic Sea, Gulf of Piran | collected 2013-05-07 | reverse complement strand
GCCGGTCTGCGCGCGCCGGCCTCGCGCCGGGCGCACGTCATGCCGCTGGGCCGTGGGCCGTGGGCCGTGGGCCGTGGGCCGTGGGCCGTGGGCCGTGGGCCGTGGGCCGTGGGCCGTGGGCCGTGGGCCGTGGGCCGTGGAAATTTTACCGGAACCGCCAGCCCGGATCAAGGTCCGAGCCGCTTGCACACGGGGACCGTCAGTCCAGCCCTGGGGCATCAGGGGTTGGGGGGATCCTTCATTCATGATGCGACCTCCTTCTGCATATTTGAATCGTCTTCCCATTCTACTGAACGGCGTGATTCTTATAATGAATGGCATTAGACCAAACAATAAAAATATATTTTATTTACTAACAATTAAAGCGTGAAATTAGTAAGAAAAAACATGGTCTGTCCATGCATATTTCGTGCATGAGCCGGAGGGGAGGGGAGGGGAGGGGAAGGAGGTAGCTGGCCGGCGGGGATCGGGCAAGAAGGCCGCCGTCCGGTCGCGCATGTCCGTTCTGATGGAGATTCCTCTGACGCCCGGCATGCGTCTCAGGCCTCGGACCCGGCCCCATCCTCAGGCGGCGTCCGGGAGAGCCGCTGTCCCTGCCGGGTGGCGAGCCCCCCGGGTCCCCCCGGACCGCCGTCCCGGGTCGATTCACGGGTCACGTCACCGGTGAATCGACGCTCTCCCGCCCCAGCCCGCCGCGGGCACCTTGCGGGGCGTCAGGACGGGGCCGCCTCACTCGCCCGGCTCGCCGCCCCGTCTGGGTTCGAGCCCCGGTCCGGGGCCGGGGCTCGCCTCTTCGACCGCCTCTTCTACCCCTGACCTGACCCCTGACGCGCGTCAGTGGTCACTTCACCGGTGAATGAGGCGGTCCATCGACCGGCTCCAGCTTGTCGCCGGTCGCGGGACCGGCCGGTGTCCGGTCATGGCAGGGCGTCGGGAGCGCCGGCGCCCTGCGGAGGCTGCGCCTCGTGGCCAACTGCGCGTTTGGACAACGCTTTTTGGCCCCTTCACCGGCGGGACCTGGGAGCGCCAGGCCCCGCCCAGGGGTCTCCCCTCTGGCTCCACGCCCCCCGCTGAACGCGGCGGACCTGGGCCATTCACCCCGCTGCGCTGTCCCGGCTTGGGCGAGGGGTCGCCAGCCGTGACCAACCCCCGGGGAACCCGTTGGGTTCACGTCGCTGGACGCGCCTCTCTCCCAGGGGTTGGTCACGGCTCACTCCCGTGGGCCGCGACAGCGCAGCAGCCCAACCCGTGAGGCATCGCTGGGGCTCGGCCTCCCGTCGGCTCTGTCTGGGGACAGAACCGTTGGTCTTCCGGTCGCCCGTCACCTCGTCTCGGGCCGAGGGTGCCGGGCTCGTTCACGTCGACTCTGTCGATTCACGTGAACCGCATCGGCGGCCGGTCCGCTGGGGCTGCCCTGACCGCCTGACTCGATTCTTGGGAATCGCGTCTGCGCCGGAGGACAGGTCGTTCTCGCCACCGTGACCTTCTCCGACCTGTCCGGCATAAAAAAGTGCCCTGCGATCGTCGTCAGCGTTCCACATCCTTCCGTTGATCTGCTGCTGCTTCCTCTCACTTCCCAAACTCAAAATCTTCAGCTTGGAGAGTTTGTCTTACTGTCTTACAGGAATGGCAAGAGGCGGGGCTTCTCTTTCCCAGCGCGGTCAAGCGAGGGCTATTTACCCTCGACCGAGCCTACGTGACGAGACGCCTGGGCCGTGTGTCCTCCTCCGATCTGTTCAAACTGGAACAAGCTTTTCGCTTGTGGTTCGGTCTTTCTGGTTAGAATCATACGCGGCCCTTACCCCCTTCTGTCATATAAGACATATCCCGGCTTGACCGGGGTGCCTCAGCTACAAATGCGAAATGCCCGACTTTGATTGTAACGGGCAGAGCGTTAATATATGATAGCCAACCGCCTGATGACAGGAACGATAATTGCCCATTCAGCGGTTTGATTGTACATTGTTGAATTGCCATGCCGACCCTTGATTTCAAAGGCAAACAACTCGTTTACGCTCACCACCTGACCGTTCCTTCACGGACGCTCGAGCCGGATGCCAAAAGATCCCTTCCGCCGAAAGGCAGCAAACCGTCGCTCGACGACAATCTGATCATTCACGGCGACAACCTGCACGCGCTCAAGGCTCTGATGCCGCGCTATGCAGGACGAGTGAACTGCATCTACATTGACCCGCCCTACAACACCGGCAACGAGGGCTGGATCTACAACGACAACGTGAACAGCCCCATGATGCAGGAGTGGCTGAAAGACAAGAGCCCTGTGGACGGCGAAGACTTGGAGCGACACGACAAATGGCTCTGCATGATGTGGCCGAGGCTACAACTGTTGCGCGAACTGCTGGCTGAGGACGGGGTGATTTTTATTTCCATTGACGACAATGAACAGCACCGCTTGCGGATGGTGATGGATGAGATTTTTGGGGGAGAGAATTTTGTTGCAACAATTGCATGGCAACGAAGGACGTCGCCAGATGCCAGACTCAATTTAAGTCAGGCGCACGATCATATATTAGTGGTAGCAAAGAATGTAGACGCTATGGATTTTAATCCAGTACCCTTGAGCACGACTCAAACTAACAAATTTACAAATCCCGACAATGATCCGCGAGGACCGTGGGTATCAACAGACTACACTGCACAAGGTTGGCGTCCTAACCAGGTATACGAACTCGTCACCCCCGGAGGCGTAAAATACGCACCTCCACCCGGCAGGTGCTGGGTAAATGTTGAGTCAGCATATCGAAAATTGGTGAGCGAAGGGAGAATGTGGTTTGGCAACGACGGCAAAGCAAGGCCAAGGGCTAAAACTTATCTCAATGAATCATCCGGTGTTAGGGCATGGACATGGTGGAGCAATCAAGAGTGCGGTCATAATCAAGAAGCAAAAAAAGAGATTAACGCAATTATAGGTTTCGATGCGCCTTTCGATACGCCTAAACCCACACGCCTCATTAAACGCATTCTCCAAATCACCACCGACAAAAATTCCATCATCCTCGACTCCTTCGCCGGCTCCGGCACGACCGCCCATGCGGTCCTCGCTTTGAACAAAGAAGACGGCGGCAACCGCAAATTCATCATAGTGGAATGCGAAGACTATGCCAACAAAATCACCGCCGAGCGTGTTCGGCGCACGATAAAAGGTGTTTCGAACGTAAAAGACGAAACCCTGAAAAACGGGCTGAGCGGCAGCTTCACCTATTGCACGCTAGGCGATGAAATCAGCCCGGAGAAAATGCTCACCGGAGAGAACCTGCCGGACTACGAAACCCTGGCCCGCCACCTCGTATACACCGCAACAGGCCAGGCACCGGACAAAATTCGTAAGGTAAAAGACAGAGACGGTTTCTTCTACGAAACCAACGACCGGCTCTTTTATCTCATATACGAACCGGACCTTGCCTTCTTGCGTAGCGCCGACTCCGCGCTGAACAGTGACCTCGCTGAACGCATCGCCAAGCAGGCCAAGAAAAAGAAGAAAACCGCCATCGTCTTCGCCACCCACAAATTCATGGGACAGAAGGAATTGACTGGGATGGGCATCACGTTCTGCGGATTGCCATATGAGATTTACAGGACAGGCTAATGAAGGAGAAGGAAGACGTACGCGATGGATAAACTAATAACACAAGAAATTGAGGAACTTGTTTCCACGGGAGAGAAATTAGTAGCGGATGCCTCTATTTCTGATAGTGGTCTGGGCCATAAGCGTGTTCAGGAACTTGCGTCCATCACCGCGCGTGGCGGGCAGTTAATTGCGCGGTTATACGGTTCTGACAGTCATTGTTTCCAGACTTTTAAAGCCGCTACCAAAGTCGAATATTTCAACAGCATGCATAGCAACTGCTACGATCACGTTGCTAGTGTTGTTGGAATTTTCAAGGCGGTAGAGCACGACATCAAGTCCGGCATGCTTGCGAACTTCCGTAGTTTAATTCAGGCAGAGGTTTTTGCGGATTTTCTTGATATGGCAGAACATCTTCTTCGGGAAACTTACAAAGACGCTGCAGCGGTATTGCTCGGAGCCGTTCTTGAAGACTCTTTGCGAAAAGTCGCTGATGCAAACGGGGTATCCATTCTGAATTCCAAAGGAAAGCCTCTTACTATTGATCCATTGAACACAGCACTTGCCAAGAAAGGCGTGTATAACGCTTTAGTTCAAAAGCAAATTACATCTTGGGCAAATCTTCGGAATGACGCCGCGCATGGGCATTTTGATAAATATGACTCTGCCCAAGTTCAGCAGATGTTACTCTTTGTACAGAATTTTTGTGCGAATCACCTAAAATGATTTCGCTATGGTCAGTAAGAGCGGATCACGAGTGGCAACAAATTGTCCAATGATACGGGCCGCTAAGGAGGAACTAAAAATGGCAGATGATCTACGCACTCTCCCAATAGACGAAAGAATGCAACTGGTAGAAGACATATGGGACAGCATCGCCGCCGATCAAGCCGCCTTGCCGCTGACCGATGAACAGAGAGTTGAACTCGATCGGCGTTTGGATGCGTACGAAACAGACAATATTAAGGGCCGTGAGGCCTCCGACGTAGTGACGGCTTTGAAAAAGCGGTTATGAGCCTCAAGGTTTCTATTCGCCATGAAGCGGAAATAGATATTGAGGAGGCCGCAACCTGGTATGAGGAGCAACACCAGGGCCTAGGGCATGAATTTCTCGATGAACTGCTGAGTCTGTGCCAAACAATCGCAGAAAGACCAGCCATGTATCCCGTGGTCCACAGAAAGACCCGCCGTGCCTTGATTCGTCGATTTCCATTTGGGGTTTACTATCGGATTGAGGATGAACAGATCATCGTCCTTGCCGTTATGCATGGCAGTCGGCATCCAAGGAGATGGCGGCAAAGGACATGACGAGGGACTGTTCGTCCTCGCGTGCCCGGTCTTTTCAATGGAATTCAAAACCTACCACCAACAGGCCCTTGAGCAGTTGGATCGCTGGCTTGAGGCACTCAAGGAAGCACAGTTTTTCACGTTCTGCGGCTTGCCGCATGTAAGTCTCTGAGACTGTTCCGCTACTGCTACTCGTACGAGACCTGTCTTACGAAACCAGGGAAACGATGAACGAAAACCTGGAAGATCTGAAACAACAAGCAGATAAACTTGACAGCGATGGGAGTTGGGACGAACTGATTCCTTTGTGTACAAGAATAATTGATCTGGAACAAGAACCTCGTGAAAAAGCATCGGCTTACGTTAAGCGGGGTTCTGCATACAACCACAGAGGCAACCATGATCTAGCAATAGCGGATTGCACTATGGCAATAGAGCTAAACTCCTTTCATGCTAACGCATACATTACTCGCGGCATCGCATACGACAAGAAAGGTGACCATGACAAAGCAATAGCAGACTACACCAAGAGCTTAGAGTTAGAACCTAATAATATGTTCGCTTATCACAATCGCGGCATTGCCTACATCAACAAAAACGACCATGACAAAGCCTTAGAGGATTTCAATAAAATACTTGAGCGAGATCCAGCTAATGCGGAGATACATCTTTTTTGCGGTTTCGCATACAGCCTGAAAGGCGAACATGATAAAGCGATAGAGGATTTCACCAGGGCCCTAGAACTCGATCCCAATTACGCAAATGCGTACCTTTGTCAAGGGATCGCATATATCGAACAAGAAAATTTTCTCGCTGCCTTTAAGGATTTTAAGAAGGCTGCAGAATGCGATCCGGTTCTGAAAGCCGAAGTTTCAGAAATTTATGTCGCAGAACAGATTGCTGATATCTATAAAGACCGTGCCCAAGAAGAGGGAGCCAGAGCCTTTGAACTATATTTCAGGCTGCTAGAGGCAATCTCCAATGTACAGAAAAAACTATTCTATGCTCCTCAACAGAATGCAGAAGTTGCTCATTATACGTGCCTTGATACACTCAAGAGTCTTGCCGACAGAGAATGCTTCCGGCTTTACAATACTTTCTATATGAACGACCCTGAAGAAGGGCGCGAGTTCTTCAAAATCATGCAAAAATCCGGAATAGACGTGCGGGACATTTTTTATGGAGATGAAGCTCAGTCTAATCCATCCCCAGCTTTTATCGGCAGTTTCGTCAAGGTGGCTGCAAAAGACCCGAAGCGGAAAGACGAACTGCTTTGGTGGCGCTTATATGGAAAACACGATGGGAAGGAAGCAGCCGGAGCCTGCCTGATCTTCAAACATGAAGGAACTGTGTTTGCAGAAAACTGTGGTCTACAAATAGGAGCCATGCAACAATTACAATTGAAACTGCTTACATCGGCAGGCGATACCAGCAACCCAGGCGAAAGACGACCTCCAAAACCAGACCTTTATGAAATCGTTTACAGGGACAAAGAAAACTATCAAGAACTCTCAGAAGAACTGAACGAAGTGGCAGAATCACTGGAACAAATCAAAAGTTATATATCTGAAAAAGATGACTGCATAAAAGACAAACTGAAACAACTCGTTCGCGACCTGCTTGACGCCATCCGCTTTCTCTTCAAGTCACACCACTACAAGGAGGAAGGTGAGGTTCGCGTGGGCCAAGTTCGTTATTATGACAAGACAAAGATGACGCAAGATTCGAATAACATCAAGGTTGACAAGGCACAAACCCCGCCGCGCTTTTACCTGGAAACTCATGAGAATTTCCGTTTCAGCGAAGTCATCCTCGGTCCCCAGGCGCGTGGTGTGCCTGAATTGATACCCTGGTTGAAAGAACGCGGGATTAAGGCCGAACAATCCAACATTCCATACGGAAAGCCATACCCCTAACCATGCAACTCAAAAACTACCAGCAAAACGCCCTTGAACAGTTGGAGCGTTGCCTTGTGGCGCTCAAAGAGGCTCATAAAGACGCGGCGGACGGTGAAGAGTTTTATGCGAAAAAGAAAAGACCTGTTCCCGAAGAATTGAAAAACTATCCTCGGGCAGCCTGGCAGAGCCTGAAAGAGCAGAACGTCCTCCCCGGCATTTCAGACAACGGAACTCTTAACATCCCCGATTACATATCTCGAACCGGCACGTCCGGCGAGCCTATTCCGCACGTCTGCCTGAAGGTGCCGACCGGCGGTGGGAAGACGCTTTTGGGCGTTGCCGCGCTTGAGCGCATCAAGCAGGACACGGGCTTCGTGTTGTGGATCGTACCCACCAGGGCGATTTACGAGCAGACGCTCAAGGCCTTCAGGACCCGCGAGCATCCGTACAGGCAGATGCTTGAAAGGATTTCGGGTGGCAAGGTCAAATTGTTGCAGAAGGACAACCGCTTCACCAAGCAGGACGTCGAAAACCGGCTCTGCATCATGATGCTGATGTTACCGTCCGCCAACAGGCAAAGAGGGAAGGATTTTCTCAAGATATTCCGGGACAGCGGTGGTTACACCTCGTTTTTCCCCGAACAGGACGATTCAACCGCCAACCACGCACTTTCAGAACGGCACCCCGACCTTGAAAAAAACAACACCGCCGGCTCGGTGAAGCACAGCCTGATCAACGTGCTGAAACTGATTCGCCCGACCGTCATTCTGGATGAGGCGCACAAGGCGTACGGACCGAATGACACGAACAACCGCGAGTTCGTCAAGTCCGTCAATCGACTCAATCCCCGCTTTGTGCTGGAACTGTCCGCCACGCCCAAAATCGGTATCAGCAACATCTTGGTCAACATCTCGGGCACCGAGTTGCAAGCCGAGGAGATGATCAAGCTGCCGATAGAAATTCACAGCTTCGGCAACTCCGACTGGAAACACACACTTGCCGAAACACAGAAAAAATTGCAGGAACTGGAAACGGAGGCCCGGAACCTTCAAACACGGGAAAACCGCTATATCCGTCCCATTGCCCTGGTCAGGGTACAACGGACGGGTGGAGAACAACGGGGTAGAGGAACCATCCATTCGGAGGACGTGCGGGAGTACCTGATACAACATCTTGCCGTGCCGGAAAACCGGATCAGGGTGCAATCATCGGAACAGAAGGAACTCGCGGGCGAAAATCTGCTTGGCGAGGAAAGTCCCGTCCACTGGATTATCACCAAGGATGCCCTCAAGGAAGGCTGGGATTGCTCGTTCGCCTACGTGCTGGCTTTATTGGATAACACCACGGCGACCACGGCCATGACCCAGATGACCGGACGCATCATGCGACAGCCGTACGCGCGCAGAATCGAGAAAAGCGATGCCCTGAACCAATGTTATATTTACTGTTACAACACGGACGTGGGAAAAGCCGTCGAAGGAGTTAAGACCGGACTGGAAAACGAGGGGCTGACGGGGCTCGGCGATGCCATTCGCGGCGTTGGCGAAGGAGACGCGCCACAACCACAAACCGTCAAGCGACGCCCCAAGTACAAAAAACTTCAGATCTTTCTCCCGCAGGTTCTGCATAAGGTAGGTTACGGGTGGCGCCCGATAGATTACGACCGCGACATCCTGGGGGCGATCGATTGGAACGGAATCGACGCGGGCAAGGCAGTCAATCTGGATGACAAGGACACGATTCGGGAGATTATCGCTACGGTTGACGTTCAGGGTGACAGAAGAGTTTCCAACGAAGTTTTTGATAACGGGGAACGGTTGCGCCTCGATTATTTCGTCCGGCGGCTGACGGACGTGGTGCCGAATCCCTGGCAGGCCGCGCGCCTGGCAGCAAATTTTCTCAAAAAGCACAAGAGATACAACGATTCACAACTGTTGAATAAGCGGATTTATCTCTCAGAGGTTTTGCGTCGGAACATCAGGGAAGACCTGGACAGGAGAGCCGAGTCGGTTTTCCGCAGCAAAATCAAGAACGATGCCATCAGGTTTCGCCTCGAGACCGACGAGGAGTTGGATTATGCACTCGAGAAGTCCTTCGAGGTTTTCGTGTCCAGAAGGGAAAGATCTCTTCAGGGCGAACATGGGCAGCCGATACAGCAGAGTCTTTTTGAGCCCGTGTATGAAAGCAACTTCAACGTGCTCGAAAAGGATTTCGCGCTGTATCTGGACAAAAGCGATTCCATTTCCTGGTGGCACAGGATCGCCGCGAAGCAACAGTATCATCTCCAGGGGTGGAGACGGCAGAACGTCTATCCCGATTTCGTCGCCTGCCGACAGGGTGACGGGACACTTCTTATTCTGGAAACAAAAGGCGTTCACCTGAAGGGCAATGAGGATACGAGCTACAAGCAGAAACTCCTTGAAACCCTTGAAGCGGCGTACAACAAGGCCATTGACAGAGGCGAAATGAGAGTCTGCGAACCCCCGGCTGTTTTCAGGATGATGTTTGAAGATAGCTGGAAAGAACAAGTCGGCGAACTCGTTGCGGAATAGTACGGAGCACGTGCAACGTCAAGGAGGGGGTCGAGTTGGCAGTGTGAATATCCTCCCAAAACTTCCCAATATCGTGATCACGCATTCACAGAACCATTAGTTGCGAAGGAACTGCCATTCGGGCAAGTCCCTGAAACCTAATGCACATCATGGAAGATTCGAAGGGGTTACGACGGAACTTGAAATTTAGTCATCAAGCGCAAGCCCTGAAACTGGCATATACGTATGCTTTAACGGAAGCAGCATCTTGTATCGCGGGTCAAATTTCTCGTAGTGGGTATACATTAACTCAATCAAAGCATTGCCATCGATGAGTCTTAGATTTGGCTTTGATCTCTCAAAGAGTCGCGCATCGTGACTAAAAGCACCCAGTGTCACAAAGAGGCCGTGTTCTCCTCGCTCTACCGCCCCGTGAAGCTCTTGCACTTTTGGTCGTCCAATCTGCTCCAGGGTTTGCTTGCATTGCACTTTGATGAGCGGCGGTTCAAAACCCAGTTCATCTTTATGGGCTATGACGTCAATGCCACCGTCCGAAGATTGCTGAGTCACCCTCGCATGGTAACCCATGCAGGTCAGCAGGTGTGCAATGAATTTTTCAAATTCATAAGGATTTAATTTCGTCTTGAGACGCTTGGTTATGAAGTCTTCCGTCGTTTCTTCCATATGAGAAGATACTTCTTCTACAGTTTCCTCGTCGACGTCCTCTGGAACTATTGCTGTCCCCTCCATTGCTGCGCGGAATTCGTCCGCATGCGACGTAATTTGAAAGAGCGAGACGGCCGCCCCAATCTCATAAAGGGCCGATTGCGAGAAATTCGTGCGAGGAAGACTCTTAACCCACTTTACCGCACGCCTGTGTGGATACCCCTCAAGGGCTTCCGGCCTGTACGTGTAGCCACCTTCCACAATGCCAATATGAATGAGTCGATCAGGCTTCGAAGGGTAAACAATAATGTCTCCAACATCGATTTCGAGTGCAAATCGATATAGGACACCGGCCTTAATCCGAAGTGGGATTGGCTTTTCTGATGGGTAGACCTCAGCATAACGCATTTTGAATGCCTCTCGGGTCTGTGTCAGGGTCGATAGATCCCCCATTTCATCCCAACCGATACCTACAAAATTCCCATCGACGGGGGCAGCGGCCTGTATATTCGCCATATGTAAGCCCCACATATTTCCGCTCATTTCTCTTTTCCTCTCTTTGTTTGCATTTCACCGCGCCCGACGCAAACTGCGTACCTACAATTGGCTGGCACACATTTCAGATTAGTCTTCGTGACCTTCCATACAGTTTGCTTCTAGGTTGAACGGAGGGATTGGAGATATTATAGACGCAATGGTGGTTATGCGAAAGTGGGCTTCCTCCCTAGCCTGACTGAGTCGTCCTCCAGTAAGTATCGGTTTGACAATTCTCCATTGTCACACTTCCTCACCCTCAACATGGATCCCAATTGGGGAAGAGTCGAGAGCGGCACAAGATCGTTCTGTTCTTTCTCAATACCCCTTCACCATGTCATCCGATAGGTCACTGGCATAGCAAAGCGGAGACGCCCCGTCAGGTCTGCTGTACGCGCTCCGTTTGCCGCACCGTCGTCCTGCTCGATCAACATTGTAGGGACACGGACAACTGCCCGGATACTGTGCAATTGACTCTTTGATTAGAATTTGCTTGATTTCGGCAGCGGTTTTGGTCTCTTCTTGGGTGGTACAAGAAACCGCTCCCAAGAGAAACGCGAACACCAAAGCCGAGACTTTCAGCATCTTCATCATGATTGCTTTCCTTCACGTGTGGTTGTTATGCGGGACCGTCGGTTCCTGCCTTGTCGTGCTTCTGGTTTGGAGTGGCGCGGTTGAAGCGGCCACTCTGACCGGCAACCCTGTCATTCTTGATGCGGATACCGTCATTATGTCAGGCGAACGGATTCGACTCAAAGGCATTGATGCTCCGGAAACCACGCAACGATGCCTCGACGCAAAGCAGCAATCATATCCCTGCGGACAGGTCGCCACCAACGCCCTCATTGACAAAATCGGGATCACTCCCCTGACGTGTGTGGGGGACACCCGCGACCGCTATACCCGACTCATGGCGACGTGCTATCTCGATGATCTTAATCTGAACGGCTGGCTGGTCCAATACGGGCATGCGCCAGCCGATCAAAAATGTTCAACCCGATATGTCTCTGAGGAAGAAAAAGCAACGGCCATAAAACGTGGAGTCTGGTCAGGGAGTTTACTCCCCCGTGGGAGTGGAGACGGAAGCATTAAGCCTCATCCAAGTCCATGAAGAAATCTCGTCCTGGAAATTCAATGATCGGACACAAATTACAAATCATATACAACGATCAGCACAAGCCGTACGTGTATGGCGCAGTACGTATCGTCAAAGGAAGTGTGAAGAATCACCCATGGGGGAAGCCTTTTGTCATTTCTAAACGAAGGCCCGGCAAAGAAGAAATTGTGTACGGTACTGTGAAGCGAATACTAGAGAAGATCGTATCTCAAGACGCGAGGTTGAAAAGCTTTCAATCGAAAACCAAGGCCACGTTAGATGCCAAAGGCATTACTCCTCGCGTTCAGGGCGGCGAAGTGCTACCTGAGTCTGAAGTAACGGAAACCATCTTAGATGATCAGGAGAATTTAATTGAGGAAATACTGCTGATCATCTCTGTGAACATTCGAATACTATCTGAAATATTCCCGCAAAAACTGAAGCAGTATAAGATAAACGTTTATGACTACGATGGCAGGATAGTAGACAGCATTGGGTTGAGTAAATTCGCCGACTTGCTTCTTCATAATAGATACGTACTGATAAGAGATCAGTTTGTGGTAGACCTCTTCTCAGACAAGAAGTTCATGTCTAAAACGCATCAAATAGGACTTAAGATAAACTTCGTAGAATACTTCTCTCAGGTCTGGAAAGCGGTCTATGGCATAACCGTCAACGATTTAATAGCCAAGTTGCGAGGATTGACGGAGAAGCTATCGGCTACGTCGAACATCAAGGAAATCATATTTTTGCTTCAAAATCTCTACACGCTGGGCGACTTTGTTATAGGGGTTGATGTGTCTATAGCAGGGCCGGTGAAGACGCTGTTGGATGAGGTAGCAAATAAACATGACGAACAGCTGCTTCAACAGCATTCACTCCAGCCTTCACTCATAGAAGGTCAAACGTATACTTTCACTGCGACATTCACTGCGCCTAGGTTTTATCTCGACCCCGACCTTGATCAGAAACAGATTCGTATCTCAATGCACGTCAATGACAACCCAGAAACCCTGGTTATGGGCTACGAGGAATTCTTTCGGGAAATGTCAGCAGCCTTCGGCAATAGGTCACTCTATGCGAAACCTCCTGCTTAGATTAGGCACTACTGGTCAGGCACTTTATAAGCCCCAATGGCCTTTGGATTGTTTTATTTCGGCGGTCTTTTTCTTTCTCAATTCGTTGCGGCAATTATCTGCGGCAACTTTCGTACAGTGTGTATCTCATGATTATCTGATATTTGTCATATGAAACCCTCAAAGTCTCTCAAACCCAAACGCCCCCGAGCCCGTCCGATTATCCGAGCAATCAAAATAGATGCCGCACCTGAACAAGTAGCTCAAGCCATTTTCAAGGCCGGGCGGAAACCGCCGAAGTCCAAAGCCTAATTCGCTTGGCGAGCATCCCGTATAAGTCCCCTTGCGGTATATCGCGCTTTGAGATATGCTGATCAAGTGCACATCATTTCGCGCAAAGCTCTTCAGGCGTTTTGGGTGCAGCATCCCGACAGTAAGGAGCCTCTGAACCGCTGGTTCAAGATTATGCGGCAGACTCGGTTTCGCAGTTTGACGGCACTACGCCGTACGTTTCCTACGGCTGATAAAGTCGGAGAGTATGTCGTGTTCAATATTGCCGGGAACAAGTACCGCCTGATTGCATCCCTGCACTTCAATCGGGGAAAAGTGTACATTCGCCACGTCCTGACGCACCAAGCCTATGACCGCGGAGGATGGATGACATGAATGCCATAAGCCCACAGATTCAGCGATCCTGGACCCACGTGAGCGACTTGTTCAAGATTCGAAACGAACAGGACTATGATGTGGCAGTGGAGCACCTCAATACCCTCCTTGATGAGGTGGGCACCGATGAGCGGCATCCGCTCTATTCTCTGCTGGATACGCTTGGCACCGTGCTTCACGCCTGGGAAGAACAACACCACGCGATGCCTGAATGCGGGGGAGCGGATGTGCTGCGGTTCTTCATGGCGGAGCACAATCTGACCCAGTCGGACTTACCAGAGGTCGGGTCCCAAGGGGTTGTTTCGGAGATTCTGAACGGCAAACGGGACCTGAATGTCAGACAGATCCGCGCTTTGTCAAAGCGCTTCGGGGTCTCCCCTTCGGTCTTCGTGTAGGCCCACCCAACGGCAACGTGCAGGGACGAGGTGCGCGAAGCGTCTCGGGCATGGGGGCACTTAACCGAGTACGGCGCGTAGCCAGTTGGCTATCCTATACTTTTTGCTTAGTTAGGTTCCTCCTGAATTAAATCCTGAATCTCATCGTCCCCCCTCATCCGGGTGGCGTTTCCTACGACAACTGCGTTGCAAGGGCATCAGATCATTCTGAGTGTTCGGGTGAGCCCAAAGACATGCAGCGAATTGTCATCTATCTCGTTGATGTTCTCAAACAGAAGGTCAACGAATTGGTCTCCATCTATGAAGTCGATATTGATATTCTCGTAGCGTGATGCACGATTTTTCGCTTCCGGTCCAATTGTACCCGAAGTTACGATAATTCCGTGGTCGCCTAGGTCCATCGAAGCAGCGAGTTGCTCTACGTCCTGGGGCCTCAAGTCTCCTTCCTTAGGATAGAAGTGTTTGACTTGCACCCTGACTATGACATTGCCTGGCAATTCAGTCATCAGGTCGGTGTCCCCCTCACTGCTGTTGGTGGTAGATAACCGGCGGAGACCCGGATAATACTTAGAGAGCAATTCACAGACTGCATACTCAAATGTGTTGGAATTTACGCCGCGAAGGCTTCCCCTCTGCAGAGAGGACAAATAGACTTTCTTCAGCTCGGTATTTGGCCTATCATTGCCCGGAGATATGAACAAGTGGGATTTGTTCTCTACAGTATCACGAACGTCTTCAACGGGGCGGATCTCGAATACGCTCAGTTTCCCTTTGAGTGTGTTCCAGTTTAGTCCCGTGAGGTGTTGCCTAGGAAAGGGACTCTTTTCATGGAACCAGATTGCACTTCTCTGGTGTGGAAAGCCTTGTTCATCGTTCTCTGCTACGTACTTGTAATCAGAGGTTACACTTCCGAAGTACACATCACCCCCATCAGGAACTACTACATAGTCATCAAGCTCTATCTCTCTTACAAACCGGAAGAGGTTCCCTTTGGCCTGACCTAACTGTTTGGGCGAAGACTGGTATTCCGTTCCCAGTGCTTGTTCAATGTCATCACGTGTTCTTACGAACGACAAGTCACCGATCCCTGGCCACCCAATCGCTATCATGTTTTCGTCAAGGAATTCCTGCATCCTATAGATGCCATGTGGATACGGGCGAACAACCCAAGCTCTGCACATTCTTGATCCTCCCTGTCTACATCAGGTGTTAGTGCCGCTTCATCCGTGCTCTTCGCCTTGCTATCGCACGGATAGATGCGGCGTGCTTTGGTTTTGGTCCTACCTCTCGCTTGAATCCAACAGCCCTTCTTCGCTACACCTTTTCTACTTGCGTCATTCAGGCTACCTCTTGTCGAGTCGTCTGCTTATAATACAAAAGAATTGGCTAAAGTTGGCTTTTACCTTGTTGGGATGATTTTCGGCATAGCCCATCTGACCTTCCCTTCAATTTAGATCCACGGCGAGGGCGTGAAGCGGAGTCCGGAAGTGGCACGGTTTCCAGGACCAGGGGAAATGCAATCGAACCAGCGGGATGCTGCGGCACCCTTTGGGGGATTGTCAAGGCAGTGGCTCAGTCACCATCTTTGCGCTTCTCTTGACATCGAAGATCAACCAGACGGAAGACATCTGGCAAGTCTCCAACGTGCAACTTCAGGGTGTCGTTGAGCAACCGCATTGGGAGGAAAATCAACAACCGCCATTCTTTTTCTTGAGCAAATGCCTTAGGCTTCGAGTAGTACATGAGATCCCAGCTTTCAGTAGGACCAGGGTTGGTCTCAAGTTGCATGACCTTGTTGTCTTTATCCATTTCCTTGTCGTATTGGATTTTTCGCCATTCTACTTGACTTCCAGGACACAGGCGATCTTCCACTCGTCTCTTCAGTTCCAGTGGGTTCCGTACTTCCAAACAATATTCTCCAAACTTCTTCACTGATTCCGCTTGTTCACCAAAGCTCAGAATAAAGGCGGTCGGGTTCTCGTCGTTAACGTCTCGGCATCTTCTTCCATCTGGCAATGCGTAAGAACCGATGCCTTCTGAGACGTCTTGCCCTTCACCCTCGATATTGCGAAGCGATGGGAGTGACTGGAACCAAAGTTTCCCTGTCAAGTGATTCTCCACGGCTTCATTTCCCTTCACGAAACGAAAGAGAGTTGGCGGTTCGGGCTCACCAGCCTTCCTCTCATTAATAAACCATCTGTGCCTATCGCGTTCCTCTCGCTGGTCAAGCAATTTCGCAAAGCCTGGGAAGGGCATAGCTGCCATTTTTTCATTATTTTGCAAGCAAATGTTCTCAAGTCGTGCGTGGAGCCTCCCTAAGCCAGATTCTTCATCACCAGATAGAACGCCGTGCTCTTCATGAATCTTCATTGCTTTGCCTATGTGCTTCGCTATTTCACATCCTGCTTCTGCTTGCTCAAAGTCGTTAATGTCCACTAAGCATCTCCTCTCGTTAAACTGAAAGGGCAAGCAAAATCGCACCTAAATTATGCTGTCAATAAAGTCTATTGAGCAATATCTCTCTTTAGCGACCATCAACCAGAGGTGGCTCGATTTCCTTGAACAGTTTGTGAGCTGTTGATAAGTGGCTCTCCGCTCTGGTTATGCCGACGCCGAGCTTGGAGTTGGCTGGGTGAAATATGCTTGATCGGGCGTTTGCCCGCCAAGTGAGGAATGCGGTCGGCGCCGGTTGTAGAACGCCAGATAGCGACCAAGATGATATTGAAGCTATACTGGCATATGAATCCTACAGGGCCGGTTCCAATAGAGTAACCGTCATTTTCCAGATTATCACGTTGGATGAGTGCCGTAAGGCGATTGACCAAAAAAGAGCGGAAGCTTGCTGAGTACACAAACTTGGCCAGTATTACGTATAAATTCCGACATCTTGCCTGGAGAAATGAGAAGTGCTAGCTTACATTCGCCGAATCCCTCTTGTGACGTGGGTTCAAGAAACTCCACCGCGCAAAGGGCGTTCAGATTACGATGGTTAAAGCTAAGCGCAAGCCACCTTCTCCGCAGACGCTTCGAAACCTGTATCTGCTCTCTGGAAATCAGTGCGCGAATCCCAAATGCCTTACCGTGCTAATCAACGCAAACGGTACACTAGTGGCTGAGGTATGCCACATTAAGGCTGCACAACCCGGCGGTCCCCGTTTCGACAAAAAACTGACCGCAGATCAGCGTCGAGCGGCCGAGAATCTCATTCTTTTGTGCAGTACTTGTCACACACTCGTTGATGCGGAACCAGCGAACTACTCAGTTCGTCTTCTTTCCAATTGGAAGAAGGACCGGGAGAAGCGCTTTGCTGCCATCGGTGATAGGTTGCAACAACAATATGTGGAGGAAGTAACCGATGAAGCGGAGCTGGCGGATTTAGAAGCTCCGCGTACTCTAGCTGGATATATAAAGTTCCTGAACGATCAGAATTATAGTCATACCATTGACGAACATTCACCAAGCACCGTGAGAGCCTATGCAGGCCAGCTACGGAACCTCTCAAAAGGTGATCGCGAACTTGTTCGAGCAATCGTCGAAAAAGCGATAGTGTTGGGGGGATCTCGGGAGGGACAATACGGCGTAAGTGTTCATCCCGACGACTTGAAGACGTTGAGTATTGGCAAAGGGCAACTCTCCAACTACAGAATCACGAAGCTCGCCGACACATTAGATCGAAATGGCCTGGGCGGCTTGGACGATTACGGGGAGCCACAATTGTGCATTACAGTTCCAGATGAAAATCTTACTTGGTCTGATCTAAAGGCTTATCTTGAGAAGAAGGGGAACACTCTCCGTGATCTTATTTGTGGCCTGGAATTTAGGCTATTGGATTAACCAATTTCGGAAAAGCACGGGAGATTGCAGCACCAAAATCTGATCTTTGGCTACTTGCTTATCGGTCATTTTTCGGTCCTATGAAGGGGATTTATCCCTGTACGTTGACGGACGTTGCGTTGTCGCGCGCGCCGTCTTGTTGGTATCCGCGATCGGCAGTTCTGCCCCGGCACACCTCCTCTAGGTGGGTTTAGGCATGGGAGTTCGACGATTCTGCCGAACGTTTTCTTTCGTTGCTCCATGCCGTTCCTCTTGTCGCGTTAATGGATAACTCCCTCTTTTTTTAAGGAGCATCCCCTGTGTTGCTGTGGGGCTCGTGAATGAAGAGAAAACAATCGCGTAAGTTCTCGGTGGCATCAGGCTTGAAGTGGGTGCCCACCGGCGTGATCTTGCCGGTCTTGCGATTGTAGTGGTACTCGGGCCACTCTTTGGCATCGTACGGGCTTGGAAGGTGTTTCCCGAAATCGCCTTTATTTATAGTTGACTCATGGAGCAACCAAGATTCTTTTATCTACGCGGCCATGGTGTTTCAAATTTGTAGGCGAGAAGAGGATCTCTATTTTGTTCTATAAGGCACCTCTCAAGTCCATTTATGCAACCTTCACACAATTTCTCCAGAAATTTTTCCGGAAAAACTAATTCCCATGGCATTTCTCGAGCATTGAGGATCAGCACTCTATCCCAAAAGGGATTCGGATACTCTTCAAATGGAAGTTGGTATTTACCAGGTTCTCTGAATTCATGAATCAAAGTATTGCGGTAGGTATAAAAAAGCTCGTCATACCGAGCCTCCTTCACAATACTTGGGACCTCTGAACATGCGGAGCACTGTACCTCTTCAATAGTGAGATCGTCGTTTGGGTATATTTTTGATTTGCGGATCTTGAATTCCTGGACTTGGGCAGTGACGAGGTCGAAAAGTGGACCTGAGAGTTCCCCATTTGTTTTGAGAGAATGTTGCAGATGAATTGCGCTGACCCTGTCTCTTATACTCCAGTTAGAGTACTCATTTAGAAATTTAAGCACTCGGTCTTTATGGCCCTTTTCGCTAGGGAAAGCTGCACGGCTAAGCGCATCAATCTCAACTAAGTAAAGAATTTTTCTGTAAATGGGAAGCGCTTCAATTTGACCTATATCCAGCCTCTGCTGCCTAAAGAAGGCAATGAATTTATCGATGGATTCTCGAACTGTCATTGTGAATTGATCGTCCAATTGAGATCCGCGTCGAGGGTGACGGCCGGCGCCGTGGATCTGCCCCCGAAGTTGATTCAGCTTCTATGCGATTTTTGGGGCCTCGTGAGCTTGGCGCGCAAAGGCCCTTGGCGTCAAATTGCCGAGCGCCGAGTGCGGCCGAGCGGTATTGTCGTCGTGCCTCCAACTTTCGATCCGGTCTCTGGCGTCGTGCAGCGATAAGAACCAGGAGGCATTCAAGCACTCGGCCCGTAGCCGTGCATTGAACGCCTCGATGTAGGCGTTATCCGTGGGTGTGCTGGGTCGCAGAAGTCGAGCTCGACGTTGTTGGCCTACGCCCGGGGGCGGGAAGCCCGGCGTTTCTAAACTGGGAAGGAAGCGGTGCAGGTCCGTGTCAATTAACCGTGCAACGGGATCACGTCGGCACTTGTGGTACCTGTGACGTACTCGGACCACTTCTGCATCACCGATCGCCGCCGCTCGAACAGATCGGAGCGTTGATAGGACGCCTCCACGCCTTTGACAACATGGGCAAGACAGGCTTCGGCCACTTCTCGTGACACGTTCGCGTCCGCACACCACGACCGGAAACATGCCCGGGCAATGGCATGTGGCACGCCATTGATCCCGTTCTCTCGGACCAGCTTGGAAATCGTCGCGTCGGACAGGGCCTTGCCCCGGGTGGAGGGAAAGAGGAGGGGGCTGTCGCCACCGGACTTCTTGGCATCGTGCAGGAGCGCCAGGGCACGGGCGGACAAGGGCACCCGATGCTCCTTGCCCGTTTTGGTGCGGGCGGCCGGAATGATCCACGTCCGTTTTCTTAGGTCGACTTCCTCCCAGGTCGCCAGCCGCACTTCCTGGGAGCGCGTGGCCGTGAGGACTTGAAACTCGAAGCACCATCGGGTGGCGCGATGGGCGCCCGAGGCCTGCACCGTGCTGAGGGCCTCGGCGACCTCCTCATGGGGAATGCTTTTGAACCGCTTTTTGAGCGTCACCGTGTTGGGGAGGGCCGCTCTGAGGCCGTCCGTCGGGTCGTCGGACCGAAGTCCCTGCGCTTTGGCCCATTTCATCACCCGGCCCACCCGGTGCTTGACCCGCTTCGCGGTTTCCGGTTTGGTCGTCCAAATGGGATCGAGCATCGTCATCACGTCCGCCGGCGTGATCGCGGCGACCGGCTTCTGTCCGAGAAACGGGAACGCATAGGTGCGCAAGGTGGCTCGCCAGAGTTGCGCGGATTTTCCACCATTCTTCCACGTGGGCTCGTGTAAGGCGATCACCGTGTCCGCCGCTTCGTGGAACGTGATGCCGAGCACTTGTCGTTTCCCGTGAATGAGCGTCTCGCCCTGGAACCGCTTGCGGCGATTGTCCATGGCTTTCCGGCGCGCGTCTTCGATGGTGACCAGGGGCCACGGCCCCAAGCCTAAATCGTGTTGGGTTTTGTGGATCGTCAAGCGTTGCACCCACGTTTTTCTCGTGGCGGACTTGACGAGCAGATACAGGGTGGGGATGCGATCACCATATCGTCCGGGCGTGGTGAGGGTTTTGATTTTGGTGTCCGTGAGCCCCTTCATGGTGCCTCCAAGCTGCCAGGTGTTCCCAAGTTTGTTCCCAAGAATAGGCCAGGGCGTTGGGGTGACGCCATCCCCGTGTCCGTGTTGGGATTGACAGACATCATGCACTAAAATATCAAAAACATCAAGGTGTTATGATGGAACAGGCGGGGACGTCGTGGACCACGGCAGACTACGTGAGACTGTGTATATGGCGGAGAGGGTGGGATTTGAACCCACGGCCGGGAGTTGCCTCTCCGACGACGGTTTTCGGGACCGTTGCCTTTAGCCACTCAGCCACCTCTCCGCATAAGATGTATGTCGTATTGGTGCCGGAGACAGGATTCGAACCTGCACGCCCGAAGACACTACCTCCTCAAGGTAGCATGTCTGCCAATTTCATCACTCCGGCAATCAATGTTTTAATCAAGTCTCCTTGTGGTGTGTGAATGAATCGACCTTCCGTAAGGGAAAGAGGTCGTGAAATGAACTGGCAAGGAGACAGCGTATGCCGGAGAAAGAGAGGGACGGAAGAGAGAAAGGAGCGCCGGCGCTAGAGCGCCCGCGCTCCGGACCTGGAAGGATGAGTGACTGTAGTGGGTTGATAGAGTCGTCGCGCGACGCGATTGGCGGCGCGCTTGGAGTCTTTCTTGAGGCGCTCGCCATAGATGGCCGAGACGCTTCGGCGAGAGGTGATCTTGAGAAGTTTATTGAGCATCGAGGGCCTCCGTGATGGGGCCGTTATGGCCCCGGGTCTGGAAGTGGATGGGGCTTGGTTTGCCAAGCGATGATTCCCCAACGATCCGCGGCGACCTGACGGGCTGCATGCCGATGCTTGCAGTCGAAGACGGTGACCTCACCGCCTGTCATGGGAAGCCAGACGAGATCCTGATCGTCATTCGATTGGCGATCTGGAGACCAGCCCCATTCCATAGGTCCGAGATTGATGGAGAGAGCGACGGATGCCGCATAGGAAGCGTCTCGGTGTGGCTGGATGCCGATGGGACCATGGATGGCAAGCGCGAGATCCGGAACACCGGCGAGCGCGGCCGTCTGCCAGCACGAAGTGATGGCCCTCCATAAGGGGGGAACGACGAGTCCCGGGCGATAGTCCTGGGATTGAGAGAGTGGGCCTTCCCAGCGGAGCCAGCAGCGCGTTCGCCCTGGCGCGTAAGAGGAAACGTCTTTCGCGAGAGACGGGCGGACGTGAGTGTCGAGCAGCCGGACGAAGGCGGAATGCTGATCCGGAGAAAGGACAAAGGCCGTTTGATTGGTGTGCTGGAAGCAAGCATTGTTCATGATGGCGCTCCTTTTGTTTTTGAAGAAAACAACCCCTTTAGGTTGAACAAAGCCCTCACAAGGGAGGGGCTTTTTCAGTGAAAAGGGGCGAGGGCCTTGGCGAGAAGGAGCGAGACGTTGGGCAGAACGTCCGTGGTGCATTAAGTGACGATGAGCGGAGCTACCTTGCGGCGCTTGGATTCGTCCTGGGGCTGTTCATAGAGGTTGAAGGTGGCCCGGTAAGGGATCTTGTTGTGGTCCTGAAGGGGCTGGATATTGATGATCGAGTCATCTTTGCCGATTTCGCAGACGGCATGGGGTTCTTCACGGCCGACTGCTTTGTGAACAAGGGGGGCGATCTCGTCGAGGGTGG
>MKWU01003250.1_pt1 | contig 21974 bp, 19 predicted proteins | sample 809101 | NCBI WGS metagenome assembly MKWU01 (sample SAMN05860141, study PRJNA318959) | sponge metagenome | host: Aplysina aerophoba | place: Slovenia: Piran, Adriatic Sea, Gulf of Piran | collected 2013-05-07 | reverse complement strand
GACGCGCGAGGCGAGGCCGTGAACCCGGACCCCGGGCAGAAGCAGGAGGCGCTGGTTGTACACCACCCGGTCGAGATTGGCCGCCAGCGCGTCCGCCGACCAGCCGATAAACGCATCGCGAGCCCGCGACATCGATGTCCCGGAACGGCGACTCCGAACCGTCCTCGCGCCGAGCGAACCAGTCGACCTCTCGGGGAGCGGGAAGAGCTAGGCCAAGGCGATCGGCGAGCCTCGGAAGAACGCAGGCCGCCGCCGAAACGCATAGCTCTCCCGTTCGGTCGCGCCAGTTCTCGCGTTCGCAGAGCTCCCGGCTCAGCGACCAGCGCGTCCGGTCTTCCGTGCCGACCGCGCGGCGAAACCAGGAAATCGTCTCGGAACTGAATTTTCGAAGGCCAATTTGCATGGCCACGATATAGGTGATTCGTTTGAACTAATTAAGAGTGGGTTGTTGAAAGGTCAGAGGCCGCCATCTACCGCCGCCTCGCTCACAAGGACAGCTGAGAGCAGAATTTGCAACAGGGCCAAGTTGCGTGGGGTGATCGGATCGGGGATGCGCTCGAAGCACGCGCGCATCTTCTTGAGCATCATGGGCATCGACAGATGCTTGCGGAAGGAGGTGCTGGACATTTTGCTGCTCGGCATTTGCCTGTTTCGCAGCAAAATGGCCGATCTGGCGCGAAAAGTCTACGAACGAAAATCCGTTGCGCCCGCGCAACAGACTGATAATGAACGAAAAGAAATTCTGGCGGGAATTGCTGCATGGCCATGCAAATGGTCACCGCTTCCTCGCGATTCGCAATTGTCTTGCTGATCGCGCATGCTTCCGGAGGCTACGTGGGATCACAAACCCTTCGGCAATTGCGATTCAATGTAGAGTTCAGCGCAACTGACCTTGATTGGCGAGCAACTTTTTTGTTGTACCCGGAAAGTGAATATGATACAAGGGGTTAGACAAAAACCAAGCCTGTAACGGCTTCACCAACCGGGTGAAAACACCATGTCCCTGCTCCGCTCCCCCGTCAAGATCGAATGCGTCTCCGAATCGACCAGGGTCACCGCCTGCGGCGGCTCCGCGCTCCTGCTTGAAATGCTGATCGCCTCGCGTGCCCTGGCCGACCTGCCCGTGGATGCGGGCACGCCCTCCCGCGGCTGGACCGACGGGCAGTTGATCCTCACGGTGATGCTTCTCAAGGCCGACGAGGCGCCGGGGCGGCTGGTCCGTGAGAGCGAGCCGGCGGTCCTCGGCATTGCCCGGAGAAGGATCAAGCGGCGTTTCCGCGGCGGGCGGGAGCGGAATTTCCCCTCGACCCGCTTGCTCGGGCAGTGGCTGGACCGCTTCCACGACACCGAATTGCACAGGACGCATCCCGCGGGCGAGGCCGTGGCCCGCCCGGACGGACCGCGGCACGGCCTGCTGCGCGAGGTCAACCGGCGTCTGGTCGCCCTGGGCGCCGGACTGGCGAAGGCGGAGACGGCCACCATCGACCTCGACGCCACGATCATCGGCTCCGGCAAGCGGGATTGCCACTACGCCTACCGGGCGGCGAACCGGACGGTTCCGGGCGAGCGGGGCTATCAGCCGCTTGTCGCCTATGTCGGCGAGCTCGACATGGCGCCCTGGCTGGAGATGCGTGACGGCAATGTTCCAGCCTCCTTCGAGAACCGGCGGGGTCTGGAGGCCACGTTGCGGCAACTGCCGAAGCGCATTCGGCGGGCGACGCTGCGCACCGACGGCACCGGCTATCAGGAGGAGGTTTTCCGCTTCTGCAACGACCCGGCGGGCCGTCCGGCCGATCCGGGGCGCTTCGGCGTCATCGGCCTGTTCTGCGGCGCCACACGCTCGGAAGAGTTGATGGCCGAGGCCAAACGGCTGCCGGAGGCCGCCTGGCAGCCGCTTCACAAGCCCGAGGGCAGGCCCGGCTCCGAGGGCAGGTCGAAGCCCGGGGATGACGGGGACATCGTCGAATGCGCCGAGCTTCCATTCGTCTCGAACATGACGGCACGGGCCAGGCCCGGCCATGTGATCCGGACCTCCTAGGCAGCCGGCAAGTGCTTGACAATGCATTGCCGACCTGCCCGGCGCACCGGATCCGGTTCCACAGGCCACCTTGCCATCCCGCCCTGAAGGGTCCGGATTCCCTGCCACGCGGCTGCACCGCGCCTGGAATGCCGGGAGGGATGGACACCGCCCGCACGGTGCTACAGCGACCTTCCGATGCGCGCCGCCACCTCCAGAAGTCCCTTTCTGGCGCTGTCGATCAGGAGGTCATCGAATCTGCTCAACATGCCGAACGCCGAGACAGTAAGAACGGTTCTGCCGTCGGCGTTCCTTGCCGGGACTGCAACCGCCGCGATGTCGGGCTCGTTGTCGCCGAGATTCAGTGCGTAGCCCTGTGTCCGGATCTGTTCCAGTTCCGCATCGAGCCCGGCATGATCTGGCGTTGCAATGGGCGACCCTGCGACTTGGCCGGCGGAGAGCCGGGCGCGGCGTTTCCCTTCGGGCATCTCAGCCAGAACTATCCTGCCTTGCGCGGTCGAATGCAGCGGCAGCACGGTTCCCACCCGGATGTTGACCGAAATCGGCCGGGCCGAGTTGGCAACCGCGATGCATGCCGGACCGAGACGGCTCGGGCGGCAAACCATGACGGATTCCCCGAGGGCTTTGCACAGACCGTCGATTTCCGGCTGAATTGAGGCGGCAAGCGAACCGGTCTCCTCCGCCAGCCGACCGAACTCCTCCAGCTTCGGGCCGAGCCCGTACCTGCCGCGCGTGGTCGGGCGCAGTGCACCGGCGCGCTCCAGGGTCATCAGGAAGCGGTGCGCGGTCGCGGCATTGGTGCCGAGACACTCGACGACGGTCGCCACCGAGATTTCGTGCCGGTCTTCCGATATCAACGACAGAATCTCGAACCCTTTGAGAAGGGAGCGGTTCAAAGGTGTGGCCACGCTTGCCTCCAGGTGCGGTCTTGCCGGATCCGCCGCGGTTGACAGTCCAAGGGCAAGATTGCATAATGAGAACATAATCTCAATATGTGAGAAAATTGGCTCATGATTCGCAGTTGCCCGTCCAAATCCCCGCCCGCCCCGGCATTCAAACGGTGCATGGCCGGCAGATGACGGCACTGGACGTCGTTCACCCCCGCCGCCCGGACGACGACGTCCGGTCGACGCTCACCGCAGGCGGAGCGCTGTTTGTTAAGCTCAAGTCACTCGGCGTAGACCATGTGTTTGCCAATTCCGGTACGGACTTTCCACCGATAATCGAGGGCATGATCGAGGCACGAAACCGGGGCATTGATCTTCCGCAGGCGGTCACGGTTCCGCATGAGCATGTTGCGGTCGGGATGGCGCACGGCCATTACGCCGTTTCCGGGCGGGCCCAGGCGGTGATGCTGCATACAAATGTCGGTCTGGCGAATGGTGCATCAGGCGCGATCAACGCCGCGTGCGATCAGATTCCGATGGTCCTCATGTCCGGCCGGACCCCTGTCAAGGAGGGCGGGCGCTTCGGGGCCCGGACCGTGCCGATCGGCTGGGGTCAGGAGATGTTCGACCAGGCGGCGCTGGTTCGCGAGGCCTGCAAGTGGGACTATGAACTGAGATTCGCTGATCAGGTGCCCGAGGCGCTGGATCGCGGCTGGGCGATCGCAAACTCCACCCCGAAGGGGCCGGTCTATCTCAGTCTGCCGCGAGAGGTCCTGTGCGAACCTTGTCCGGCGGTCGGCCTGGACACACCGGGAAGCATGGCGTCGGCAAGGACCGCACCGGACCCCGGCGCCGTGTCGGCTGCGGCGGAGTTGCTGTCGAACGCATCGTTCCCCCTGATGATTGCGCAGCGGGGGGCGGGAGGCGACGCGGGTTTCGCCGCGCTTGCGGAATTCGCCGAGGACTGGGGTCTTGCGGTTTCGCACTACTGGGCCAATCAGCTTGCGATCCCGATGTCGAGCTCCGTCCATGTCGGCTGGCAGCCGGACGAGCTTATGCGCCGAGCCGACCTTGTTCTGGTCGTCAACAGCTTGGCGCCGTGGTGGCCGGACCGGGCCTCCCCGAATCCTTCGGCAAAGGTGATTCAGATGGGACCCGATCCGCTCTTCGCAAGGAATTCGCCCATGCGCGGCTTCAGATCGGATGTCACATTGACGGGTGACACCGAAACCGTGCTCATGGCGCTCTTCGGCGAAGTCGCCGGACGCCGACGCAACGAAGCCGCAATCGCCAGCCGAAGGACAGAAATCGCACGGATTTCCGAGCGGGAGCGGACGGCCGTCAGGAAACGCGCCCAAAGGGGCTGCACGAGCCCGATGTCGAAGGAGTGGGTCAGTCATTGCCTGGGTCGGGCCCTTCATGGGCGCAGGGCCAGCGTATTCCACGAACTCGGATGCCCGCTGCCGCCGCTCGAACTCGACGACCGCCTCGGATATTTTCAGGAACCGCACTCCGGCGGGCTGGGATGGTGCCTGCCGGCGGCAATGGGGGCCCAACTCGCCGATCCGGACCGGCTGATATTTGCTACAATGGGGGATGGCAGTTATATGTTTGCAAATCCCACGGCCTGCCATCAGGTGTGCGAGGCGCTTGGACTGCCGATTGTGACGCTGATACTTAACAACGAGGAATGGGGTGCAGTGCGTCATTCGGTGGAGGGACTGTACAGGGACGGACTCGCGTCGAGGACCAACGACGTGCCGCTGACCTCATTGCGTCCGAGCCCGGACTTTGCCAAGACCGCGGAAGCCAGTCGTGCCTACACCCAGACTGTCACCGACGGAAATGATCTGCCCGCCGCGCTGAACAGGGCAATCGGGATTGCGACGGCGGAAAGGCGGCAATGTTTGCTGAACATTGCCGTGGCCCGAACCGGTCCGAGGTGATCGGCCGGCCGAACAACACTGAACCTAGGAGGAAACCATGACAATCTTCAGAACTATGATCGGAGCTTCCGCCGCGCTGGCATTTGCCGGGACCGCCGGCGCAGACGAGCTCAAGCTCGCGCATTTTTCGTCGATCAAATACCATCTGCATGTGGAGATGTTCGTTCCCCTGTCGGAGCGGATGGACGCAGCCACCGGCGGGGACACGACCATCCGCATCTACCCCGGCGGCGAATTGGGCGCCGGCCCTGCCAAGCAGTACGACCGGGCGATCGACGGCGTTGCCGACATCGTCTACGCGTTGCCGGGATACACGGCTTCCCAATTCAAGAAGACGCTCTTGGTCGAACTTCCGGGAATCACGCAGGCAGGCGTGAACAAGACCGAGGCGGTCTGGAACAACATCGAACATCTCGACGAGGAGTTCCGCCGCACCAAACTGCTCGGGCTGTGGACAGCCGCGGAAGCCAGCCTTCTCATGGCCGACAAGAAGATCGAGAAGCTCTCCGACCTTGCCGGCCTCAAGATCCGCGTGCCGTCAAAGAACACGGGAAGGCTGGTGGAGGCATGGGGAGCCACGGCCGTGTCGATGCCGATCACCCAGGTCTACCAGTCGATGGACACCGGGGTGGTTGACGGAACTCTGGTCGATACGTCCGTCCTGACCAGCTTCAAGCTAGGCGAGGTCACCGAATACGTGACAACCGGCATGAACGCCACGAATTCGATGTTCATGCTGATCATGAACAACGACAGCTGGGACGATCTCGGTGAAGAAACACAGGCCATTCTAACCGACCTCACCGGTGCCGACATGTCGGAGGGCGGGCGGGTGACCATGACGAGTGCGTCCGACAGGGCGCTTGACGCATGGCTCGCCGAAGGCGGAGAGCTGCACACCTTGTCGCCGGAGGCGGCGGCCGAATTCAACGCCGCGAGCGACAGCCTCGCAGCGACGGTCATCGCTGAACTCGAGGCCGAAGGCATCGACGCACCAGGGTTCGTGGCTGCGCTTCGCAACTGAACTGGAGTCGCGTGCAACGAAGCCCGACCGGCTCGTTGTCGCTTCCGGTCCGCATTTTGAATGGGGTCGCGATTGCAGGCGGCCTCATTCTTCTTGTGGTCATGTTGTTGGTCAGCACGACCGTTTTCTTTCGCTATGTGCTCAACCAGCCGATCCTGGGCGATCAGGAACTGGTGGAGATGGGCATGCCGCTCGTTGTGATGGCTGCCATGCCCTGGGCGGCGCTCAAGGGCGCCCATATTCGCGTCGATGTGCTTGACCGCGCGATCGGTGAGCGGGGTCGTTTCTGGGGCGATGTGTTTGCACGGACGGTGTCCTGCGTCGTCCTGCTCCTGCTTGTCCAAAAGACATCCGCCAAGGCGCTTGATGCCCATAAATACAATGATGTCACCAACATGATCGAGATTCCGGTGTGGATTACATACGGTGCTATCTCCGTCGGCATGGGTTTGTTCGCGGTCGTCCTCGCGGCGCAACTGATCGGCCAGTTCCGTCGCGGGGTGGCTGGCCATGAGTGACACGCTCGTCGGCGTCGCCGGCATCGCAGTGCTGTTTTTCTGCCTGGTCGCTCGGATGCCGGTCGGCATGGCGCTGCTGGTGGTGGGGGCCGGCGGCATTTGGGTCATCGACGGCCAGCGGGCGGCCATCGCATCCATGTCGTCGGAGACCTATTCCTCGGTCACTGCCTACGCCCTTTCGATCATTCCCCTCTTTGTCCTGATGGGCAACATGGCCGGAGCCGCCGGATACTCAAGGCGGCTGTATGAGGCCGCATATGCCTGGATCGGCAGCCTGCGCGGAGGCCTTGCCTCGGCCACGGTGGTCGGTTGCGCCGCATTCGCGGCGGTGTCCGGTTCGTCGGTGGCGACCGCGGTGACCATCGGCAAGGTCGCCCTGCCGCAGATGAGGCGGTACGGCTATGCCGACGGGTTGGCCACCGGATCCGTCGCGGCGGGAGGGACGCTCGGCATCCTGATCCCGCCTTCAACCGGCTTCGTGCTGTATGCGATCCTGACTGAACAGAGCATCGGCAAGCTGTTCATCGCCGGGATAATTCCTGGAATTCTGCTGTCCCTGCTTTTCGTCCTGGTGATTGCCGTCGTTACCATGCTTCGGCCTTCGGAGGGCCCGGCCGGTCCCAGAACGAACGGCGGCGAGAAAGTCAGGGCGACCATGCATGCGCTTCCCTTGATCTGCGTGATCCTGATCTCGATCGGCGGCATCTATCTCGGCGTGTTCACCCCGGTGGAGGCCGCAGGCGTGGGGGCCACGCTGGTCACCGTTCTTGCGCTCGCAACGCGCTCCGTGAAGATGGGCGATATTCCGGCCATCGTGCTGGAGACCGTGACGATGACGGCGATGCTCTACCTGATAATCATCGGCGCCCATGTGTTCGGCCCCTTCCTTGCCCTTACGCACATTCCGGAGACGTTGGCGTTGCAGTTGAAGGCGATGGGGCTCGGGCCCTATGCGACGCTGATCCTTATTCTGATCGGGTACGTGGTCCTCGGCATGTTCTTCGACGGCCTCGCCATGCTGGTGGTCACCATGCCGGTGGTTTTTCCGATTGTGACGGGATTGGGTTTCGACCCGATCTGGTTCGGCGTGTTCTGCGTGATCGTCATCGAGATGGGCCTGATCACGCCGCCGGTCGGAATCAACGTCTTCGTGGTGAAGGGCGTGGCGGAAGGGGTTCCGATGAGCACGATCTTCCGGGGCGTCTTCCCGTTCTGGTTTGCCATGGCCGCCTGCCTGTTTATCCTGATCCTGTTTCCGGAGATCGCCCTATTCCTGCCGGAGACGATGAAGTAGGTTCTGCTCAGCGGATCCCGATTGGCCAAGGAGAATGAGCAATGGGAAAATTGGTGGTTGCGCCCCACATGCGGCTTCACGAATGGGTTGCCGTCGAAAAGGGCTATTTCGAAAAGGTCGGGCTCGACTGCGATCTGCAAGATCAGCTCCTGTCGGCGGCAGGAGTGAAGCATGATCTCGGCGACCGGGTCGGCGCCTACCAGACCTTTGAGCGCGGCCGGACATGCGATGTGAGTTCCGCGTGCCACTGGACGGTCAATGTCGCGGCGGCGTCCGGTCATGGCAGGCTCTACTCGAAGGCGTATTCGGTGGCGCCCTGTGGTGTGTTTGTACCGGCCGATTCCGATGTCAAACGTCCCGAGGACCTGGCCGGGATCCCGGTTTCGGCGGGTTTCCAGTCAGGCAGCCACTACTCGACCATCCAAGCGCTCGAGCCGTTTCTGGCACCGGAGGAAATCGAGCTTTCGTTCGGCGACGGTCTGCTGTTCAAACGCATGGAGCGCCTGATCGACGGCGAGGTTCCGGCCGCCAGTCTGTTCAGCGGCCCGTACTACTTCGTCCAGCAACTCGGGTTCCGGAAGGTGGTGGACTCCTCCTTCATGATGGCTGCGCTGGTTGCCGATGACGCGAAACCGGGCGACGTCGAGAAATTTTTCGAGGCCCTGCGCATGGCGCAGACCGACATCGACACCCGGCCGGAGCTCTACACGCACTACTACAGGGAGGAGTTTCCTGAGAGGTTCCGCGACCTCATGGACACCCGGTTCTTCGGCCCCGGGGAACGGATCGTGTTCGAGCCGTATACCCGGGAGATCTTCGAGAGCTCGCGCGCCTGGATTTCGGAACGGGGGATTTTCGAGGAAGGGATCGGAAGCCGGACCTATGAGGAGACCGTGCATGCGGCAGCCGCGGGCCCGAGATTAAACTGAAGCTTTGCCTCCGGGTCGTGGCCGTCTGCCGGCCATCGGGGGCCGACCGGCACGATTTAGCCGCTGAATTTGAGGAGCGGGCATCCGCGCGCCGATTGAATTCGCATGAGCCTCAAAGACGCGAATCGGTTCACCGCGGAGTCATGGCCCTTGATTGGCGAGCAACTTTTTTATTGTACCCGGAAAGTGAATATGTTACAAGGGGTTAGACAAAAACCAAGCCTGTAACGGCTTCACCAACCGGGTGAAAACACCATGTCCCTGCTCCGCTCCCCCGTCAAGATCGAATGCGTCTCCGAATCGACCAAGGTCACCGCCTGCGGCGGTTCCGCGCTCCTGCTTGAAATGATGATCGCCTCGCGTGCCCTGGCCGACCTGCCCGTGGATGCGGGCACGCCCTCCCGTGGCTGGACCGACGGGCAGATGATCCTCACGGTGATGCTTCTCAACATCCTCGACCATGATGCGGTCTCGGACGTCGAGCTTCTCGAGGCCGACGAGGCGCCGGGGCGGCTGGTCCGTGAGAGCGAGCCGGCGATCCTCGGCATCGCCCGGGGAAGGATCAAGCGGCGTTTCCGCGGCGGGCGGGAGCGGAACTTCCCCTCGACCCGCTCGCTCGGGCAGTGGCTGGACCGCTTCCACGACGCCGAATTGCACAGGACGCATCCCGCGGGCGAGGCCGTGGTCCGCCCGGACGGACCGCGGCACGGCCTGCTGCGCGAGATCAACCGGCGTCTGGTCGCCCCGGGCGCCGGGCTGGCGAAGGCCACCATCGACCTCGACGCCACGATCATCGGCTCCGGCAAGCGGGATTGCCACTACACCTACCGGGCGGGGAACCGGACGGTTCCGGGCGAGCGGGGCTACCAGCCGCTTGTCGCCTATGTCGGCGAGCTCGACATGGCGCCCTGGCTGGAGATGCGTGACGGCAATGTTCCGGCCTCCTTCGAGAACCGGCGGGGTCTGGAGGCCACGTTGCGGCAACTGCCGGAGAGCATCCGGCGGGCGACGCTGCGCACCGACGGAGCCGGCTATCAGGAGGAGGTTTTCCGCTTCTGCAACGACCCGGCGGGCCGTCCGGCCGATCTACGGCGCTTCGGCGTCATCGGCCTGTTCTGCGGCGCCACACGCTCGGAGGAGTTGATGGCCGAGGCCAAACGGCTGCCGGAGGCCGCCTGGCAGCCGCTTCACAAGCCCGGCTCCGGGGACGGGTCGAAGCCCGGTGACGACGGGGACATCATCGAATGCGCCGAGCTTCCATTCGTCTCGAACATGACGGCACGGGCCAAGCCCGGCCATGTGATCCGGTATGTGGCGACCCGGCGGCTTGTTCCCGACCAATTCCCCGTCGACGCGGGCCAGTTGCCGAGCCGGAACGGTTCGAGCTGGGAGATCAGGGCCTATGCGACCAACCATCCGGCTCCGGATGCCATCCCGTCGGACAAGGCGAACGGTCTTTCCGTCATGACGGGGCCGGAGGTCGTCCGGCAGGCGCACCTGCGTTGCGGCAGGGGCGAGGAGATCCATTCCATCCTCAAATCCGATCTCGCCGGCGGGATCATGCCGTCCGGCCGGTTCGGGGCCAACGCCGCCTGGATGCTGCTGACGGCGCTGTCGAGAAACGTCGTCGCGGCGACGAACCTGGCGGCCGACGGCCTGGAAGGCCCCAGACGGATCCGGATGAAGCGGCTGCGCGCCCCCTGGCTGCACATCGCCGCCCGGCTGGTCAGCAGCGGACGCCGGTTCCGTTTGATCTTCGGCGAATCCGGTCGCCATTTCGTGAAGACCGTCGCCCGGATCCGGCACAACATCGAAAAACTGTTGGCGACCCAGCCGCATCCACCTCCCCGAACCGCCGGCTGAAACCGGACTCCGGGGCAGCCGGACGATGCGGCGCAGAGCCGCAGGGACAGGTGTGTCCGAACGAAGAAAATCAATGCCCGGAACCCGCCCGACGGGGCCGGGACTGGCCCATTGCGGCCCAGCAGCAGTCGAACAGGCCTCAAAGTACCGGAAAACGAATCACCAAACCCGAAACCGGAGCCGAATATCGCCGAAAACGCCGATCCGGACCTCCAGCTCGCCGATCTAGGACTGAAAGTGGGTATTGTGCTGCCGTGCACAACGTTTTACCATCTGGTCAAAAGATGACGGGGGATGCGGCTTGATCGACCTGCTGCTAAGTTCGGCGAATTTGCCCGATGGGCGCGGACCGATTGACATCGCCATCAAGGACGGCCGCATCATTGGAATGTCCCCGGGGATCGAGGCCGACGCGACAACCGTGATCGACGCGACCGACCGTCTGGTCGCACCGCCCTTTGTCGATCCGCACTTCCACATGGACGCGACGCTAAGCATTGGGCAGCCGCGTCTCAACGTGTCAGGAACGCTGTTGGAGGGGATTTCGCTGTGGGGCGAGTTGAAGCCGCTCCTGACAATCGAGGCCGTTATCGACCGGGCCTTGCGGTACTGTGATCTGGCCGTTGCACAAGGGCTTTTGTCGATCCGCAGCCACGTGGACGTGTCGACGACGCCGCTGGTCGGTGTCGAGGCGTTGCTGGAGGTCAAGAGGCGCGTTGCCCCCTATGTCGACCTGCAATTGGTCGCTTTCCCCCAGGACGGGCTCTATCGTGCCGTCGGCGCGGAGGAAAACTTGATCCGCGCGCTCGACTTGGGCGTCGACGTTGTCGGCGGCATCCCGCATTTTGAACGTACCATGGAGGATGGGGCGCGATCGGTGAAACGGCTCTGTCAGATCGCGGCCGACAGGGATCTTCCCGTCGACCTGCATTGTGACGAAAGCGACGATCCCATGTCGCGTCATGTCGAGACGCTGGCGGCGGAGACCACGCGGCTGGGCCTCGGCGGCCGCGTGGTGGCGAGCCACGTCACCGCAATGCACTCATACGACAACTACTACGCGACGAAGCTGACCCCGCTGATCGCCGAATCCGGCATGCACGTGATTTCAAACCCGCTTATCAACATCTCGTTGCAAGGGCGGTCGGACACCTATCCGAAGCGGCGTGGCCTGACCCGCGTGCCGGAGCTCCTTGCAGCGGGCGTCAACGTGGCGTTCGGGCAGGACTGCACCATGGACCCGTGGTACTCGCTTGGTTCCGCCGACATGCTGGAAGTCGCACACATGGGCATTCACGCCGTGCCAATGACCTCTCGGGCGGCGATGGCCTGGGCATTCGACAGCGTGACGCTGGGGGGTGCGGCGGCCATGGGCTTTGCGGGTTCCGCCCCGCCAGCATGGTGGTGCTACAGGCCCGTGATCGGATCGAAGCCATCCGACTGCGCGCCACCCGCCTTGCGGTGATCCGCGAAGGTCGGGTGCTGTCACAAACGCCGCCGCGCCGCGCCGAAATGTCGCTCGAAGGTCGGCCCGGCACGCTGGATCCGGCGGATTACGCGCCGCTCGAAAGTGAAACAAGCCAGCCAACTCAACAGGAAAGGACATAACCATGACCCTCAAAGCCACCCGCCGCACCTTGATTGCGGGGGCAGCCGCCACGCTGGCGCTGCCTGCCTTTCTCCGCCGCGCGAACGCACAGGTCGCAATTCGCGTTGCCGGCGTGCATGCCAGCCCGGTCGAAAACGCTTGGAACAGCCGCGTTCACCTTGCCATGCAGGAAGCCGCCAACGCGAGCCTGATCGAGTACGAGTTCTCCGAAAGTGTCGCGGCGACCGACTATCCGCGCGCCATGCGCGAATACGCGGAAGCGGGGATGCAGCTCATCTGGGGCGAGTCCTACGCCGTCGAGCGCGAGGCCCGTGAAGTGGCGACCGACTATGCCGGGACGGCGTTCCTCATGGGTTCCTCCGGCGGGCCGCAGGGCGACAATTTTGGCGTGTTCGGCACCCGCAACCACGAGGCCGCCTATCTCGCCGGCATGCTCGCCGGGACCATGTCCGAGAGCAACGTCTACGGCTCTGTCGGCGGCTATCCGATCCCGGAGGTGAACCTGTTGATCAACGCCTTCCGAATGGGAGTCAGCGAGGTGAACCCCGACGCCACCTTCCTCAACGGCTTCATCGGCGCCTGGTTCGACCCGGCACGCGCGCAGGAAGCCGCGATTGCCCAGATCGATGCCGGTGCCGACATCCTCTTCGGCGAGCGGATCGGCACGGCGGACGGAGCGCAGGCGCGCGGCGTGAAGGCCATCGGCAGCCTGATCGACTACACCCCGCGCTATCCAGACACGGTTTTCGCCAACGCGATCTGGAATTACGGGCCAACCATCGCGGCTGTCGTGGCCGACGTTCAAGCGGGCAACCCGGTGGGGCGCGACTACACCGAGTATTCCTTCATGGCGCATGGCGGCAACGAGCTTGTCTACGTGCCCGAAATGGTGCCGGCAGACGCCATTCCGGTCATGGAAGCCAGGAGGGCGATGATCGAGGCGGGCGATTTCGAGGTTCCGATCGATCCTGCCGAACCTGCCTGAGAAATTCCGGGCGCGTGGCGGACGCAACGGCGCTTGCAGAGGCGATTGCCGCGGGCGCAGTCAGCCCGCAGGCGGTCGTGGATGCCGCATATGATGCGGCCAGTGCGCGCGAGGATCTCGGTGCAGTCGTCGCCATGCTCCCCAGATGCGAGGCCGTGCGCGTGGCGGAGGAGGGTGCGACCACGGGTGGCTCCTTCGCCGGCGTCCCAATGCTGGCCAAGGACCTTGGCGCCCCGGTCGCCGATCTACGGCAGGGCTTGGGGTCTGAGGCGCTGCGCCGGCGACTGCCAGCGACGGATCGAGAGACCGAGGGTCGCCTGACATGCGCGTTTCGGGCCGGTGGCTTGGCGCCCGTAGGTCTTTCGACCGTCCCGGAATTTGGCTTTGCGCTTAGTGCCGAACCGCCGGGAGGGCCCGTTGCGCGGAATCCGTTCGATACCGGTCGAACGCCCGGCGGTTCGTCCGGCGGGGCCGCAGCTGCGGTGGCGGGCGGGATCGTTTCCATCGCCCACGCCACTGACGCGGCGGGCTCCATCCGTGTGCCGGCCGCGGCATGCGGGCTCTGGGGGCTGAAACCCTCGCGCGGGGCCGAAGTGGCCGGACCGAGCTTCGGAAACCACCTGATGGGCATCGCGTCCGAAGGAGTCCTGGCCCGGTCGCTTCGGGACGTGGCGACGGCTTTCGAGCTGACACGCTTGGCAGCCGCCGAGGCCCGACTGCCGGAAGCGCCCGTGATCGGGCTGGCGATCCCGTCGGAATGCGGACCGAACGAGGCCGACGCAGCCTTGCGCGTTGCGGGTCATCTGGCTGATGCGGGATGCAAGATCGTGGACATGAAGGTGCCGGAGACGTTGGGTCAGGAGGTCCACAGCCTGATCGGAGAGATTCTCGCCGTAGCGCTCGCCGCCGCACTGGATTCGCTTGCTGTTCCCGACGCGGAGATCAGCCCTCTGGCCGCCGCGAGCCGGGCGCGGGGTTGCGCGATGTCAGGGACAGAGGTCTTCGCGATGACCAACCGGCTGGCGGAACTGTCGGATGCCACCCACGCCGCGCTTCTGTCGCGATGTGACGCGGCGCTGATGCCCGTCCTGTCCGGTCCTCCGCCCCGTACCGGGCACTTTCCCACCGACCATGCCGACCTTGACAGGCACTTGGAACGGATGGAGGCCATGGCGCCCTGCGCGGCGCTCGCCAATCTGGCAGGCCTGCCGGCGCTGGCCATCCCGGCGGCCGTGTCGGGCGGCCTCCCGCGCGGCGTGCACATCATGGGCCCGCCGCAGTCCGACCGCGCACTCCTGGCGCTTGCCTCGCGGGTCGTCCCGGCGCTGCCGCAGATATCTTATCCATTTCCCGTCGCGGGGATGCCGGAATGAGCACGGTTCTGCGTCTCGAACGCATCACCAAGAGCTTCGGCAGCGTGACCGCAAATGACCACGTGACGCTTGAGCTGAAAGAGGGTGAGATTCTCGCGCTTCTGGGCGAAAACGGCGCGGGCAAGACAACGTTGATGAACATCCTTTTTGGCCACTACGCTGCCGACGAGGGCACGGTGAAGGTCTTTGGGAAGTCGCTGCCGTCGGGTCGCCCCCGCGCTGCCATAAGGGCCGGCGTCGGCATGGTGCACCAGCACTTCACGCTCGCAGGCAACCTGAGCGTCCTAGACAACGTCATGCTGGGATCGGAACCGCTGTTCCGCGTCCGGAGCCGTCGCGCGGAGGGCCGCGCCCGGCTGCTTGCCCTGTCGGAGCGATTTGGCCTGTCGGTCGACCCCGATGCCCGCGTGTCCGGTCTGTCGGTTGGAGAACGCCAGCGTGTCGAAATCCTCAAGGCGCTCTACCGCGACGCGCGGATCCTGATCCTGGACGAGCCCACCGCCGTTCTTGCCCGACCCGAGGCGCTGCGCCTGTTCGACACCTTGCAAAGCATGACCCGACAGGGCCTTTCGATCATTTTCATCAGTCACAAGCTGAATGAAGTCATGGCCGCCGCCAACCGGATCGCAGTCCTGCGGGGAGGCCGGAAGGTGGCCGAACGCACGAATGCCGAGACCTCGCCCGAGGAACTGGCCGAACTCATGGTCGGATCCCGAGTGACGCGACCCAAGCGGGAAGCTCACGCGATTGGTGCACCGCGGCTGGTGGCCGAGGACGTGACGGTTCATCTCGACAGCAAGCCTTCGCTGAAAGGCGTGTCCTTCACGGCGCACGCCGGCGAGATCCTCGGCATTATCGGCGTTTCCGGCAACGGGCAGGTGGCGCTTGGGTCCCTGCTTTCGGGTGTCGCGGCACCAGAGACCGGCCGGCTAACGCTGGAGGGGCGCGAGATCGGCGGGCTGGGGCCGCGCGCCCTAGTCGCGGAGGGAGTCGGTCGCATCCCGGAGGACCGCCATGCCGAGGGGATAGTGGGAGAGTTGCCGGTCTGGGAAAACGGCGTTCTGGAACGTCTGGCCACGCCCCGGTTTTCCAGCCACGGCTTCGTTCGGCGCGGTGCGGCGCGGAGCCATGCGGCGGGCCTCATCAAGCGGTTCGACGTTCGCGGCGCCACGCCCGAGATGCGTATCCGTCTGCTCTCGGGCGGGAACATACAAAAGCTGATCCTCGGCCGCGTGCTGGCGGTCGCGCCGAAGGTCATCATCGCCAATCAGCCCACGCGCGGCCTGGATGAAGGTGCCATCGCCGCTGTGCATGCCGAACTCCTGCGCGCGCGGGAGGCGGGCGCGGCGACAATCCTCATCTCGGAGGACCTTGAAGAGGCCGTGGGACTGTCCGACCGGTTGCAGGCCATCGTCGGGGGACGCCTGTCGCAACCGGTGGCAGCAGGGGAGGCCGACTCCCGCCGCCTCGGCCTGATGATGGCCGGTGTCTGGGAAGAGCCGGGCAATGCGGATTGAACGACGCGCAAGGGTGCCGTGGTCATTGGCGGTCTCCGCGCCGTTCGCCGCCATCGCAGCGGCCCTGGCTTTGTCTGCCGTGCTGATCCTTGCAGCCGGGGTGAACCCGCTTTTGGCCTACGTCGAGATGCTGCGCGGCGCGCTGGGCTCCCGTCTCGCGGTCACGGAGATGCTGACCCGCGCTGTGCCCCTTGTGCTGACCGGGCTGGCCGTCGCTGTCGCCTTCCGTGCGCGTCTCTGGAACATCGGGGGGGAAGGTCAGTTCTACCTCGGTGCACTAGCCGTGGCCTGGGTGGGCCATGACCTGATCTCGGGTCTACCTCCGGCAGCAGGGATCGCCGTCCTTACGTTCGTCGGCATGATGGCAGGTGCGCTCCTGCTGAGCGGACCTGCCTACTTGCGGTTGCGGTTCGGCGTGGACGAAGTGGTCACGACGCTTCTGATGAACTTCGTCGTGATCCTGTTTGTGGGTTTGATGATAGAGGGGCCGCTGCGCGACCCGCTGGCGTTCGGCTGGCCGCAATCTGTGCCGGTGGACGGGGCCTACCACCTGCCAGACCTGATCCCGAACACGCGGCTCCATATAGGCCTCCTGATCGCCTTGGCCGCGGCAGGCATCGTCTGGCTGATTGTCGCGCGAACCGTCTTCGGGACGGAGGCGCGGGCGGCGGGCTTCAACGCGCGCGCGGCGGAATTCGCAGGTGTGTCCCTGCCACGAACGATCATCGGCGTGGCCCTTCTGTCAGGCGGCTTGGCAGGGCTGGCCGGAGGCATCGAGGTCATGGGAGTGACGCGCGGCGTGACAACCACCATGTCACCCGGCTTCGGCTACGCGGGCATTGTCGTGGCAATGCTGGCCGCGTTGCATCCGGCTGGAGTTGTTGCCGCTGCCGTCTTTGTGGCCACGATCTTCGTTGGGGCGGATGCGATGAGTCGGGCCACAGGCGTGCCGTCCTTTATCGCCGACGTCATCGTGGCGCTGGCGCTCCTGACGATGCTGGTCGCGCTCCTCTTCAGCACCTACAGGATCCGCCGATGATAGAATCGCTCGACCTTCTGTTCAGTGCGAGCCTTTGGGCGGCGGTTCTTCGTATCGCCACTCCGCTAATCTTCGGAGTGCTAGGCGCTCTCCTGTGTGAGCGGGCAGGTGTCCTGAACCTAGGGATCGAGGGGATCATGACCATGGGCGCGATGATCGGCTGGCTCTCGGTCTTCCTCGGTGCGGATCTGTGGACAGGACTTCTGGTTGCAGCGGCGGCGGGGGCACTCATCGGGCTGTTGCATGCGCTCCTGACGGTGCCACTGGGCTTGTCGCAGCATGTGTCCGGCCTGGGCATTACGCTCTTTGCTGCGGCGCTGGCCTATTACCTTTACCGTCTGATCGTGACCGTAGGGGAATCCCCTCCAACGATCGAACCCTTCCGTCCGCTCGATATCCCGATCCTATCGGACGTCCCGTTCCTGGGACCCGTCCTCTTCGCGCAGGCTGCGCCAACCTACCTTGCGCTCATATCCGTGGCGGTCATCGCATACGTGCTGGCCCGAACGCCGCTTGGCCTTGCGATCCGGATGACAGGGGAGAACCCCCACACGGTGGAGTCGCAGGGGCTTGATCCGACGCTCATCCGCATCGGTTGCGTCATGGCGGGTTCCGCGCTCATGGCGTTGGGCGGCGCGTTCCTGACAACCGCGGCTTTCAACAGTTTCTTCCCGGAGATGGTACAGGGGCGAGGCTGGATCTGCATCGCCCTCGTGGTCTTCTCATCCTGGCGGCCGGGCAAGGCGCTTCTGGGCGCGCTTCTCTTTGCGTTTCTTGACGCCTACCAATTGCGCCTGCAAGCTGTCGTGGAAGGCGTGCCCTACCAACTGTTCCTCATGGCGCCCTATCTCTTGTCCATCGTCGCACTGATCCTGGTGGCCCGCCGTGCTCGGGTGCCGGAGGCGTTGATGACCCCCTATCGAAGGGGCGAGCGCTAGTCTTGGGTCTCAGGGCTGAGAGGAACGGTAGACCGTCATTAGGACCGATATTCGTTGATACACCGATAGATTGTCGCGGGATGGACATTGAATGTCCTTGCGACTGCAGAGATTGACTTGCCGGTGTTGACGAGGGGTCGATTCCGGTAGAGGGCCTCATCGGAAGGTTTCTTCGTAGAACCACGCTAAGGGAGAACAATCAGCGAACCATGCTGCGTACTCCCATCTCTGGTGGACCTGATGCGCAATGACCGTGCAATTTTGAACGAAGGCCGCTTCGCGGCCAGTTGGGCCATGCGTTCAGTCCGTGCTGACTGACCGGCATCGTTTTCTTCATCGAGGCTGTTGCGTGCCGGGCTGACGATGCTCTGCTCCCTTGGCGTTCCGGAGGTCGGGGCGATCGCAACCAAGGGAGTTAGTCATGACATCGAAGAAGAACGTATCCGGCAAGTCTCCGGCTCGCACGAGGATGATCGAGGTGATGGCCATGAAGGGACTGGCGCCGCGGACGCAGGCGAATTGCCTGGCCGGCATCTGCAGTCTCGCAAGGCACTGGGGTCGCGCACCGCAAGCGCTGTCGGCCGACGAGGTCCGGCCCCGGGTGGTCGGGCGGGTCGAGCGGGGCCTGTCCCCGCGCACGACCAACGCCGAGATATCGGCCCTGCGCCTGTTCTTCGCGGACGCGATGGGACAGCCCGACAAGGTCGCGGGCCTGCGCAGCCGCCGAATTCCGGACAGTCTTCCCCGTTCCATCCCGGAGGCCGACGTCGAGCGCCTGATCCAAGGCATTGACCGCCTACGGCGCCGGCCTGCGGATCGCGGAGGTGGCGGCGCTTCAGGTCGGTGACGTCAGGGACGAGGAGGGACTGCTCCGGATCCGCAGCGGCAAGGGCGGCCACGAGCGCATGGCCCATCTGCCCGGCCCGGTGCTCGACGCGCCGAGACGCTGCTGGAGCAAGACCCGGCCGCGCCCCTCCAGCTCGGGTCGACTCCGGCTGAGTGCAGAATGACACTCTAAGGAATTTTTCGCCGCTTCAGCGTTCGATAGACCGTTGGCCGTGACACGGAGAAGACCTCGGCAAGATCGCTGATCGAGTATTCCCCGGTGTCATGCATTCGCCAGAGCTCTTTTTGTTGTTTTTCCGACAGTTTTGGTCGTTTCCCTCGCAACTTTCCTTTCGCCTTTGCGATCGCCATGCCCTCGCGGGTGCGCATCCTGATGAGGTCGGCCTCGAACTCGGCGAAGGTGGCAACGATGTTGAAGAACATTTTCCCCATTGGGTCAGTGGGATCATGGACTGCCGCGCCGAGAGCGAGCTTTGCGCCCTTCCGCTCCAGCTCCTCGGCAATGTCGCGCGCATCCGGAACGGAGCGGGCCAGGCGATCCAGTTTCGACACGATCAGCGTGTCGCCCTCGCGGAGCGCGGCAAGCGCCTGATCGAGGCCGGGTCGGTCCCGGCTGGTTCCGGTCAGACCATGGTCCGTGTAGATCCGATCCTCGGCCACACCCAGCTCGAGCAGGGCTTTGCGCTGCGCTTCGAGATCCTGGGCGTGGGTCGAGCAGCGAGCGTATCCGATCCTGATCGCCATGGCCGGACCGTACGAAAAGGGCCCCGTCATTGCAACTTTCATCGTACCAGGCAATTGAGACGCGTTTCGGCCTTGTTTCGCGGGGCCGGGAATCCGGCCTGAAGCCGTCCGCTGGCCGATGGTCTTCCGGACAGCTGCCATCGTGAACACGGAGATTCCGGCATGGCTCATAGAGGTATCTTTACCGCGCGTCAGCGCGCCGAACTTTTCAATCTGCCCACTGGCGAGGCATCCCTGCTGCAGCACTACACACTGGCAGATGATGACATCGAGCATGTCCGGGAGCGAAGGCGCCCGGAAAACCAGATGGGCTTTGCGCTTCAGCTCTGCGCCTTGCGTTATCCAGGGCGCCTTCTGGGAGCCGGAGAGATCATTCCCGAGAGCGTGATCAAGTTCATAGGCGCCCAATTGGGAATGACCGGCGATGCTATGCTCACCTATGCCGCCCGACGACAAACCCGGCAGGAACACCTTGTCGCGCTGCGCGAGATCTACGGCTACCGGATGTTCGCGGGCAGACGCGCAAGCCGGATGAAGTCCTGGCTGGACGAGCAGGCTGAAGCGGCGCAGTCAAACGAGGAACTCGCACGATGCTTCGTGGAAGAGTGCCGCCGCAGGCAGATCATTCTGCCCGGACCTTCAGTGATCGAGCGGCTCTGCGCCGACGCTCTGGTCGCGGCGGAGCGCCGGATCGAGGCCCGGATCGCCGCGCGCCTCGACAGCAGGATGCATGCACGCCTCGACAGCCTGCTGAGAGAAAGCACGGATGGGCGCACAAGCTGGTTCGTCTGGCTGCGACAGTACGAGGTCGGGAACAACACGGCCGACGCCGACCGCCTGCTTGACCGGCTTGAATTCCTGCGGGCGATCGATCTGCCAGCCACCGCGCTCGGCGGTGTTCCGCCCCACCGGATCACGCGTCTGCGCCGCTAGGGAGAGTGGTATTTCTCGGATGGCCTTCGCGACATCTCAAGCGATCGCCGTCTGGCCATCCTAGCCGTCTGTGTCGTGGAATGGCGTGCCGCCATCGCCGATGCAGTGGTGGAGACCCATGACCGGATCACCGGCAGGACCTGGCGCGAGGCAAAGCGACTTGCGGACCTGCGGGTCGAGGAGGCGCAAGCCGACATCCGGAACACCCTCGGTTCATTCCGGACACTCGCTGATGCCTTGATGGAAGCGAAGGCGGCGAGTCTTCCACTCGAGGGCGCAGTCGAGGCTTCCTGCGGATGGGGCGTTCTGGAGACGCTCGCCGTCAATGCCGGCCGGTTGACCGAAACCGTCAAGGCCGATCCCCTGGATCATGTCGTCAAGGGCTGGCATCGGTTTCGGCTGTATGCGCCGCGCATGCTGAAGGCCCTGGAGATCGACTGTGCTTCCGTCGCCAGGCCATTGCTTGAGGCTGCCGCCGTGATCCGGGATGGGCGGAACATCCCGGCCGGCACGATTTCGTTCCTGCGGCCCCGGTCAAACAGGCGCAGGCGTCTCCGGAACGAACAGGTCGACGGGAAACGTCTCTGGATCGTTGCGGTGCTGTTTCATCTGCGCGACGCGTTCCGGTCCGGAGATGTCTGGCTGAGACATTCCCGGCGCTATGCCGACCTGAAACAGGCCCTCGTGCCGATCGAGGCGGCAAGGGCGACACCGCAACTCGCGGTTCCGTTTGAACCGGAGGACTGGATCGCCGATCGCAGGCGACGCATGGAGGACGGGCTGAACAGGCTCGCGAAGGCAGCCAGGAGCGGAGCCCTTCCAAGCGGAGCGATCGAGAATGGAGGACTGCGTCTTGAGCGACTCAAGTCCGATGTTCCGGACGAGGCCGGCGATCTGGTGATGGACCTTTACCGTCGCCTGCCCGAGATACGGATCACGGATCTGCTGCTGGACGTGGGCAGGCCACGGGGTTTGCCGACGCCTTCACGCATCTGCGCACGGGCGCACCATGCAAGGACAGGCTTGGCCTGCTGAACGTGATTCTTGCCGAAGGCCTCAATCTTGGCCTGGGCAAGATGGCCGGAGCGTCCAGCAGTCACGACTTTCCCCAGCTGTCGCGCCCTGCCTATTAGCTCGATAGCCACTGAACAAGTCTGATTCGTTCCTGTATTGATTCGGCCATGACGAATCAAAACTGCATTTCGAGAACTCTCCGGTCGCCCGGCGGCGCCGAGCGGCTCGGGCAAATTCTCGAGGCGGGAGGCTTTGAGACCAGAACCGAACTCGGCCGCCTGGTCTGCTCGGAATTCGGCTTCGCCGATCCTCTCGGCCGCCTTCAGGAGGCGAGCTGCGCCGTCGCTCTGCGCGAGCTCGCGGCCGAGAGCCGCATCCGGATCCCGGAGCCGACCCGCCGGGGCGGCGGCGGCGGGCCGGCGGGCCTCGATATCGAGGTGCCGCCGCCCGAAGAGGTTCCCGCATGCGCCGGGCTGG
>MKWU01003249.1_pt1 | contig 21975 bp, 14 predicted proteins | sample 809101 | NCBI WGS metagenome assembly MKWU01 (sample SAMN05860141, study PRJNA318959) | sponge metagenome | host: Aplysina aerophoba | place: Slovenia: Piran, Adriatic Sea, Gulf of Piran | collected 2013-05-07 | reverse complement strand
AGGCACCGGGAAGAGATCTGAGTTGGGTGAGCAGCTATGCTTGACAATACACGATAATAACCTTTGTCGATCCGCAGCTTCAGTTGGAACATGTCACCCGACCACTCAGAGAGGATCTACAATGACCGCAGCTCCCCTGCCCGGATTCCTGCCGGCTGACGCCTTGAACGAATTTAGGAAATTCGATGGCCCTCTCATCTACCTGGCTGCTCCTCTGGGACATCCGGCTCCTTCAGTACGGCAAGACAGGTTCGACAATGTCAACAGGTACTGCGGATACCTGATCCGCCAACACGAGCTAGTCTTCTCGCCACTGTCTTTTGGCGCAACGCTTGATGAGGATGCCATCTCGAACAGCGCCTGGTACGCCCTGGGACTCCAGATGCTGTCGCGCTGTGATGAGTTGCGAATACTCGGACTGGACGGATGGCAAGGCAGTGTCGGCGTGACCCTCGAGACCAGGTATGCCAGACAGCTTCACATCCCCGTTTCGGTCGCTGATCCGTCCAGTTACGATGTGAAGTTGCTGCACGGTAACTGAAGTTAACGCTGTCGATAGTCTCTGCCCCCTTGTGAACTCCGGGGTCTTTCTGTAGCTTATTTGGAATTGGTAAACGACAGTATCCGTGTCAAAAGTCAAGCCGGATCGGCCTGATAAGGTAGGCAGTTGTTCCTGTGCTGTTTCATCCAGGGAGTGCCTCGACGCGCTACAGCGTTAAGCTGCAGCAGAAGCTTCCGAGCCACCGCTATCACAGCCACCTTACCGGGTTTCCCGCGCTCCCGAAGACGCTGATAGAAGTCGCGCAGGTCGCCGTCGATGCGGAGTACCACCCATGCACAGATATACAGTGCCCGTCGCACCGTACCGCGACCGCCTCGAATGGATCGATTCCCTCGCTTTTTCCCACTGTCTCGCGACCAGGGCGCCAGCCCAACTAACGATGTCAGCACCCGTCCGTCCCATCGCCCGAGTTCGGGCAGGTAGGCGATCAGTGTGGCTGCAGTCAGCGGCCATACGCCGGGCACCGTCTGATACAGTTCGGCTGTATCACTGAGACTGGCGCTGTGCTTCAACAACTTCTTGTACTCCTCATCCACCCTCTCTATCTCCGTGTCCAGCCAGCGCAGATGACGCCTGGTCGACTTCTCAGTGCTTGTGGACAGCCCCTTGTCCAGTCGGTTGAGTTCTCGTACACGATCAGCCATAAGCTGTCTGCGCCGGCTCAGCAGCTGGCGCAACTCCTCGCGTTCCGGCTCTGACTCCGGTCTCGCAGTGTTGGAATCTGAAAAAATCAGGCCGTAACGAGAAAGCACCTGCGCGTCAAGGGGATCAGTCTTCGCCTCGATGCCGCAGGCGCGTGCGAATGCGCGCACCCGGGTCGGGTGCGCCACCTGCACGTTGATCGTCGCCTCCCTGAGCTTGCTCACCACGAGACGTTCATATCCGCCGGTGGACTCGCACACCGCCTTGGTCACGCTCTCCCGTTCCATGTGCTTAAGCAACCGGCGAATGCCCGTTATGCTGTTCTCGAAATTGATCACAGGACCTTCCGAAACTGATACGTCCAGAGTTGCCTTCGATACGTCTATGCCCGCTACGATCACCATAAGCCGACCTCCTCATGTATGATATTCCTGTCCTCCTAACTTGCAGATGCGGGCCTTTCTGCCCTTGTATCCGTTCGGAGCGACAAATGCTGCGGGAGGGGTGCCATACTGTCGTACGGCGCAGCTTGGAGAATACTCCTGAGCTCACCCAATTATTTTGCGGCGCGCCCCTCCCCATGACCTTCAAGCTGACACATCTTAAGCTCTTTGACAACATACAAGTTATTCTGGCCGCTGCTGCTGCCTCACTGGAATATGACGCTCCTTGTATCTTGACATGTAATGGATAATATCTATCGAAGCAGTGTGTCCACCGATGCGGCCCTTACGGGACGCCGACACGCAGGCGCTCGGGGCTGTACTGGCGCGCAGGTGGCAGGTGATGGGCATCCTTGTGGCGGAGAAGAACCGCATGAGACGCGCAGCTGCGGAAGTACGTCCAAGCATCGAGGCGCATATCGGTTGGCTGGAGCAGGAGCTCGATGACCTGGACACTGACCTGCGACAGAGGATACAGAGCAGTCCTGCATGGCGTGAGAAGGACGACCTTCTGCGCAGCGTTCCCGGTGTGGGACCGCAGGTGTCGCTTACGCTGCTCGCGTACCTGCCGGAGCTAGGCAAGCTGAACCGCAAGCAGATCGCCGCTCTGGTCGGCGTGGCGCCCTTCAATCGGGACAGCGGCCCGTATCGCGGAAAGCGTTCCGTCTGGGGTGGTCGAGCCATGGTACGTAAGACTCTCTACATGGGGGCGCTAGTAGCCACCAGATTCAATCCTGTACTGAGCGAGTTCTATAGGCGCTTGCTGGACGCCGGAAAGCCGAAGATGGTGGCTCTCACCGCTTATGCACGGAAGCTGCTGAACATCCTCAACTGTATGGCGAGAACCGGCGTTCACTGGGATCCGACCGCTCCCAGGCCTTGACAGACGGTTGCTAGCATCGCCTCCAAATGGCCGTTCACCGCGAAACTATTGCGCCAACTAGCCCGAAGTTACGAGGTAGATGCACGTCGCGAAGGCGAGCGCGCCGAATGGACAGATAAATCCGGATTCTAGCAGTAGTCTTAGTGATGTGAGGAGTCGGACAATAGCCAATGGCTTGGCAAAACTCGTGCCAGGGCGCTTTCGGGACTGTGTTTAACAAAGCTGTGCTCATCTTTTGATAATATGGTGCCGACGAGCAACCGCACAGTCGTCATCAATCCCAAGTCAAATGAGAATTAAGTTTATGGAAATGTATTCGGGTAGAATCACTCTAATCACCGGCGAAAACCAGCAGACACAGAATTTAGTCGCCATGGCAAACGTGGGCATGGCAATGCAGGACGCACGCCATATTTTCCATAACGGTTGCTCCAGAGAAGGATGGTTCATTAGCCCGGAAACCCTGTCCACCAGTGACAAGTTTTCAGAACTGCTCAGCCACGAGGCGGTCATGGATGGCTCTCTGTTCGTGTTGGCTGACGCGGATTGCATACCCGCATTAACGGAAACAGCTAACCACGGCAAATCGCAATGGCTTAGGATGATCAGGCATAAAGGTCTGGACATTGTACTCACGACGGTAAGAGGACGGGAACACACACTTCGAGACGTGCTTCGTCTTGAAGAAACTAGCCATGTCTTGATTGAGTACCGGTCCCAAGGCGACGGTGTAATTGGGACACATTACTATGGCAAAATGCACGAGCGCATTCCCATTTACAGGACTCTATTGAGTGTGGAATACCTCGCAAATTGTGCTCGACTGCTTGACGGTCGCTATGAACGCCCTGGGAGGGATTTGAATGAATTGATCGTCAACCCAAACATGTCGCTGGTCACCGCAGCCGATTACGAAGAAGCAGTGCGTTCGACTGAGACTTCAAGACCGAAAAATCATGCCTATAATTTCCTTCTGACCCGTGTCATAAGAATTCGTCCTCATGTTCAGGTTAGGACGACTGAAATGGTAAATCTCCCTTGGATAGAGTCTGTTGACAAGTACAACATAGAGAGGGCGGTGCTGAATTGGCTGGATTATGCATGCGCTCAATGGGGAATAACCTTATCAGACGTAGCGCCTAATCCTGCTAAGAATGAGTACCCAGACGGTTTGGGCGAGGGTTTATCCGGACAAGTGAATATCGAAATCACAAAAGTCCAGCCCGCATGGCCCTCAGAAGCTACATTCAGCAGATTGGCGTCCATTGCTTTAGTAGGCAAGGAAGCTCACCCGAAAGACAAGCCGGTGTTGCAGTGTAAGCAGTGCGGTGAATACGAGTTGGACGATATCTACGATGTCCACACCTTGCCCGCCCACGATGAAAGTCATGATTGGGTGTGCACTTATCCTAAGAGCATGATAGCTCCTGATTGGGACAATCACATAGTCGCGTTGCCGGAACTTAAGCTTACGCAAGAGAGTTTCGAGGAACGCATCAAGAGGGCAGCTCAAAGAAAAAACAGTAGAGTGGAGCGATATGACGGCGCAAATCAGAATTGGCTCGTGCTCATAGTAGAAGGATTTCCGGTCAAATCCGACTGGTACGAGAATATAAGCAAGTTGGGTTGGGGTAATTTTGACGGCGTATTCGCCATCTCGACAGAAGAGTTTGCTGGCGCTTTCCACGGTATGAGCGCTGAGGTCCCTCAAGATGTCCTTGTCATAAAATGCCCTGAGTCTTCCCTCCACATCTGCTACCATCCCGGAGTTGTGTTGTTGTTGAGGCGCGGAGGCGCGTCTTTGCTCGCAGAGCTTCGAGACTTGGAAAAAATGCAGGGGCGGACAATTGAGATTTCGGACGCCGATGGCACGATACTCGCAAGCTGCGAAAGGGAATTTCCGCAACCTTTTACCCATTCAGACCAAACGGAGAGGCTTAGAGGCGTAATCAAGAAAGGGAAGGAATTCTCGGGTATGTTCAACACCATTTCAGACGACTCACGCAGTACGTCTGACACCATTGACGAAGGGATATAGGGTACGACTGACACTGCCCTTACCGGCGTCCGAGTTGACCCTCCCAAGGGTCCCCAACTGCCGATTTACAAGACCCTTAACCCCATGTATCATATTTGCACCCAAGAGCCGTCTCTGTAAATGGCATACCGGCTGATGCGCTTTCGGACTACTGCTACCCTCGCAGGAGACGCACTTCCCACAGCCACAAGGACACCCACGATGACTACCACAGCCAACGGACCCGTTGCCGATTATCGCTACGACGAAACTCGCAAGAACAACCCGCCTGCCGCCCTAGCTGCACGGGGACGCATCGCGGAAACACCCAAGCAGCGGTACTACTACGATCCCCATCTGCCGCCTACACTGCGTTTCGACGACAGCGGCGAGTCGGATCGACTGCCCGAATTGCTGGCGGAATCGACGCGGCGCAGCCTGACCGAAGAGGAAGCACGAGTCATCGCGGACGCGCTGCGAAACCGCGAGCCTTGGCTTGAGTGGACAGGCAAGCGCGAGAAGCGATACTTTGAGGTTGACCCGGTGGCTCTCCACATCCACGAGCGCGTGTCGGCGCAAGCGGCTATGCGCGTCGCCGCGCGGCAGGATGTCCAGCGCAGCCTCTGGGCGGACCCGCAGCAGGACTACCACGAAGCCGTGCAGTTCTACCGCCACGATGTGGAGTGGTCGAACCGCCTCATACTCGGCGACAGCCTCCTGGTGATGAACTCCCTCGCCAAGCGTGAGGATCTCGCCGGCAAGGTGCAGATGATTTACATCGACCCGCCATACGGCATCAGCTATCGCTCCAACTTCCAGCCCTTCGTCCGCGACCGCAATGTACGCGACCGAGAACAGGACCTTACGCGCGAGCCAGAAATGGTCAAGGCGTACCGTGACACTTGGGCGCTGGGCATCCACACCTACCTGACCTACTTGCGGGACAGGTTAACCGTGGCTAGGGAATTACTCTCGGAAAGTGGCAGTGTATTTGTCCAGATTGGCGATGAGAATGTTCATCGCATCCGGGAAGTAATGGATGAAGTTCTTGGCAGAGAGAATTTCGTGTCACAAATTTACTTTGCGACGACGAGCGGCTTTTCGACATCAGGAATCAGTCGAATTGGAGATTATTTGATTTGGTATGCACGGAATAAGGAGTCTATGAAGTACAGAACTCTCTTTGTTCCGAAAGGGAACATTGGAAGTGGCAATGAGTCCTACCGGTACGTTCTTTCACTTGATGGGGCACGCCGTTCAATGACCAAGGCCGAACGTGACGGTATCGCTGCACTCCCTGATGGATACAGAGTCTTCAGGCATAGCGACATGCAGAGTAGCGGGGCTGCCTCCCAAGACACACCCATCACCTTTGAAGGAAAAGTGTACCGTCCACTATCTAACAGTCATTGGAAGGCAAATTGGCCAGATGGGCTCAATAGACTGGAGTCCGCTGGGCGTCTAGTGAGTGTCGGCAATAGAGTCAATTATGTTCGATACACCGACGACTACCCAGTACAACAGATAGTGAACTCTTGGATGGATACAGGGTTTGGATATGCGGCGACGGCCAAGCAATACGTTGTGCAGACGCATGAGCGCGTCATCCAACGCTGCTTGTTAATGACCACCGACCCCGGCGACCTTGTTTTGGACCCAACCTGCGGGGCTGGCACGACTGCCTATGTTGCTGAGCAGTGGGGCAGGCGGTGGATTACGATTGACACGAGCCGCGTAGCAATAGCGCTCGCCCGCCAGCGCATTCTGACCGCCAAGTTCGACTACTACAAAACTGCGGATGACTCCGACACGATTTCCGACAACGGCTTTAAGTATAAGACCGTGCCGCATATCACGCTGCGAAGCATCGCGCAGAATGTCGCGCTCGACCCAATATTCACCAAGTGGGAGCCTGTGCTGGACGACCGACTTGACGCGCTCAACGCCGCCCTGGGCTGCGTGGACGACAACACGCGCGTCACACTGCTTGCGAAACTGGAGACAAAGAGCAGGAGAAGGCCAAGGCGCGATTACCCGATTACCGATGCCGACGAGCGGCGCTGGAATTTGCCAAAAGACAAATGGGAACATTGGGAGGTTCCCTTCGATGCTGATGATGATTACCCGGCGAACCTGCGTGAGCGTCTCGAAGCCTACCGCAAGGCATGGCGCGAGAAGATGGCGGAAGTGAACGCCTGCATAGCCGCCAACGCCGACCAGGAGACACTGGTTGACCAGCCAGAGGTCGAGCGCGGGATAGTGCGCGTGTCGGGTCCGTTCACGGTGGAAGCGGTTCAGCCCGCCGAAGAGTCGTTAGGCTTGGAGAACGAATCGCCCATCGGCGGCGCACCCGATGAGCTGGACAGCTTCGGGGACGACGCCATCGACACCGAAGCGCCCCTCAACGCCGAATCGTTCAAGGACAGCGTGGTTCGCCTGCTCAGGCATGACGGCATGCGCTTTCATGGCAACGGCGTAGTGAAATTCACGCAGTTGGAGGCTATCGCTGACGGCGGCAATCTGCATGCCGAAGGCGAGTGGGAATCGGACGATCCGGACAATCCGCGCCGAGTGGCCGTGTCGGTCGGTCCGCAGCACGGGCCAGTAACTGCTACGCAGGTGGAAGATGCGATTAGAGCGGCCTACAGACATAGTTACGATGCGCTGGTGTTCGCCGGCATAACCTTTGACGGTGCGGCGCAGGCTGCTATCCAAGATGATGCTAACCCAAGTGTCAGGATGCACATGGCGCACATCGCGCCTGACATTGCCATGAACGACCTGCTGAAGGAGACACGCGACAGGGAGCTTTTCAGCGTGTCCGGCCTGCCTCGGACCAAGCTGACGCAGCAGCCGAGCGGCGAGTATGTAATTGAGATGGACGGCGTGGACATCTATGATCCTGTGAAGAACGCCATCTACTCTGAGAACGCGCGTGGAGTAGCGGCTTGGTTCCTCGATAGTGATTATGACGGGCGCACATTCTGCATCACCCAGGCGTTCTTCCCGGACTCCAAAGCGTGGAACAAGTTGGCTGGCGCGCTGAAGAGCGTGGTGGAACCTGATGCATTCGCAGCGTTCAGCGGCACCAAGTCACTGCCGTTCCCTGCCGGCCGGCATAAGCGCGCCGCCGTGAAAGTCATAGATCCACGCGGCAACGAAGTCATGAAGGTTCACGCGCTGGGGAGTATTACCTATGACACCCCCGACACGAGGCTAAATGACGAATTCAATCGACTGGTGACTGAATGGAAGGTAGGCCGTTCTCGTGGCGCAGATGTGACGCAGATGGTCGATCACCCCGCGTATCAGCAGATTGTCGGCATGGGAGAGCAGGCGATACCGCTGATACTGGAAGAGCTTGAGCGCGAAGTTGACCATTGGTTCCCCGCTCTGCGTGAACTGACGGGGACAAGCCCTGTGCCGGAAGAGAGCAAGGGTAATCTTTCCAAAATGAGGGATGCATGGCTGAATTGGGGTAAAGACGAGGCGTATATCTAGGTGCATAGCAATTGGATTGACGAAGAGTTTCCGGGCGTTGATTACAGAATCACAAGTGAGCAGGACAACTACTACAACTGCATCGCTTGGGCGGCAGGATACAATGATGATTGGTGGAGCCACGATGAAGATTATCGCTGGATAGGCGAGCGAGGTCCGGGCATACAAAATCTGGTGTCCCTATTCAACGCGCTAGGATATGCGGAGTGCAATAGTGATTTGCCGGAAGCGGGATATGTGAAGGTCGCGTTGTACGCTAAAGAAGGCAACTGGACACATGCTGCACGTCAGCTGGAAAACGGCAGGTGGACCAGCAAACTGGGAATATACGAAGATATAGAACACGCCGCACCTCAAGATTTATGCGGAGGCTTGTACGGTCAGGTTCACAGCGTAATGAGGCGTCAACGGGAAGGCTGACTCGACCGCGCTCAAACGGGGAGTGATATAACATGCCTAGGAGGAGGACACGTCGCCGCAGGGCGTCCACAGGACAGGAAGGCGTCCAGACGCCTATGCAGCCTGTGGAGAAGCCAATCCTTTGCAGTCCTTACAAAGAGCCGTCCGAATACTGGCTATATGATCAGACAACGGGCGAAGCATCGAGAGCGCCGGGGCGTCGTCCTGCCGGCTACTGGTTCAGGGATGAGCGCGTGACGAACGCCCAGCAAGGCCGCCTGCTTGCCGAAGAGAACTGGGAAGAATTGCCCTATGTGAACGGACTACGCGAAGATGTGCGGCGCTGGCGCAATTCCGGCTACCGCAACGCCACGAACATCACGCGGCACCTGCTCCGCCACTGGCAACGCGAGGACAAGATACGCCGCTTGTTCTTTTGCCAAATCGAAGCGGTCGAGACGATCATATACCTTGCCGAAGTTCGCATGGGTGGCAAGCGCACGGCTTTCAATCCCCGCTTCTCTAACGCAGACCTTGCTAATCTGGTTGACGCGCCGCCCGACGCAAATCTTCCGGAATTGACACGGCTAGGCTGCAAGATGGCCACCGGCTCAGGCAAGACGGTCGTAATGGCGATGCTCATCGCCTGGGCGTTCTGCAACCGAGGGCAACTTCCAAGCGACGAACGCTTCCCCTCTGCCACGCTTGTAGTGTGCCCCAACCTAACCATCAAGGAACGCCTTCAGGTCCTGCGCCCCGACAATCCCACCAACTACTATGCCGAGTTCGACCTTGTTCCTACTCAGATGCGCCGCTTTCTGCAAAATGGCAAGGTACTGATAACCAACTGGCATCAGTTTGCTCCTGAATCCCAACACGCCGAGGGTGGCAAGACATACGCCGTAGTCAACAAAGGCGAGGAAAGCGCGGATGCCTTCTCGCGCCGTGTGCTTGGCGACCTTTATGAGCGCGGCCCCGTGATGGTGCTGAACGATGAAGGGCATCACGCTTACAGGCCTCGCCTGTTGGAGACCACGGGCTTGACCGCCGACGAAAGAAGAGAAGCAAATGAGCAGAACGAAGAAGCCACAGTTTGGATTCAAGGGCTTGACCGCATCAACGCCTCCATGGGCGTGAAATTCTGCGTAGATCTCTCCGCCACGCCGTTCTACATCAAGGGCAGTGGAAACGCTGAGGGTCAGCCGTTCCCCTGGCTAGTCAGTGACTTCAGCCTTGTGGACGCCATAGAGTCCGGCATCGTCAAGATACCGCGTCTGCCAGTTGACGACACTACCGGAAGGCCCGAACCGCGCTACTTCCGCTTGTGGAAGACCATCATGGACGAACTCACGCCTGGCGAGCGGCTGCCCGGCAGGGGGCGCAAGCCCAAGCCCGAAGTGATATGGGAAAAGGCGCAAAGTGCGCTCATAACGCTGGCAAGCCAGTATAAGGAACGCTTCGAGTACATAGAGGAAGGCTCGCCCGGTCAAGACAAAACTCCGCCCGCGATGATTATCGTCTGTGACAACACCGATATAGCCGAGCTGTTTCATCACAACATTTCGGGCGAGTCCGTAGTAGAGACGGATGACAGTGCCAGTGGTTCGTCAGAGCGCAGCAAGCGCAAATCCAAGAAAAAGGTGACCGTGTACAGCGACGGGCAGCCATTCCCCGAACTGTTCTCCAACAGCGAATGCAGTCTGCGGACGCTTCGCATAGACTCCAAGATGCTTGCGAAGGCGGAATCCGGTCAGACCGGTAATACGAAAGGCGCCGAGGAATTACGCAAGATCGTTGACAGCGTTGGAAAGTCCGGCGAACCGGGCGAGCAGGTGCGATGCGTCGTATCCGTTCAGATGCTGACGGAAGGCTGGGACGCCAACAATGTAACGCACATCCTCGGTCTGCGTGCGTTCGAGAGCCAACTGCTGTGCGAGCAAGTGGTCGGGCGCGGACTGCGCCGCATGGACTACACACCTGACCCCGAAACAGGGATGCTCACCGAAGAGTATGTGGATGTGTACGGCATTCCGTTCTCCGTAATTCCGTACAAGGGCCGACCGCAAGGCAGGCCGGAGCCGGGCGACAAGCCCAAGCATCATGTACATGCCATGCCGGAGAGAAAACACTTGGAGATACGCTTCCCTGTTGTGGAAGGCTACACGTTCGACCTGAAAAGAAACCTTGTCAAGGCAGATGTTGCCGCAATGGAATCACTGAGGATAGAACCGAACCTCGACCCGACTTCTACCTTCATAAAGCCGCAAGTGGGATACGATGTGGGCGTTCCGACTCTTTTCGGCCCTGGCGACTTTGAGGTGCAGGACAGAAAGGCGTTTTATGAAAGTTCCCACATTCAGCAGATAAAGTTTCAGATTACGCGGCGAGTAGTTGATGGCTTGACGGGTTACGCAGGGAACGGCACTCCTACAAAAGCCGATTACGCGCGGCATAAGCTATTTCCACAGGTGTACTCGATGGTCGACGAATATGCCCGGAGCAAGATCGACTTCCTAAATGTCAACCCGTGTGAATTAGGTTTGGAACGCTACATGAAAATAGTCTCAGAACGTCTTATGGACGCCATTAAGCCCAACGATGAGGAAGGCGAGCCGCCGCTGCTACCAATCCTGAATAGGTACGCTCCTATAGCAACGACCGCGGACGTGGACTTCAAGACGGTGCAGCGCGTACACGACACGGCAAAAAGTCACTTAAATCAGGTCGTACTAGATACCGCAACATGGGAGAGCGCGGCTGCGTTCCGTCTTGAAGAGTCCGACCTAGTAGGAAGCTACGCCAAGAATGACCACCTCGGTTTGACAATCGCATACGAATATCAAGGCGTGAACCACTACTACGAACCAGATTTTCTGGTCAGGCTTTCCAACGGACTGACACTCATCGTAGAGACGAAGGGCTACCAGTCAAATCAGGATTCGGCAAAGCACGAGGCGGCAAGGAAGTGGGTGTCCGCGGTCAACAATTGGGGGCAGATGGACATGTGGGACTTCCATGTATGCTACAATCCGCATACTTTAGGGCAAGATTTGAGGGAATTTGCCTAGGCTCTACAATCCCCATATTCACCGGAAAATCGTCCTGGCACTTCACACGTTGCGTCAAGAATGACTTCAACCAAAAGTCTGTCGGTCTGCCGCACTCGGAACCTGCTTTGTTAAGGGATTATCCTTTACATGTCAAGATACAAGAACGGACCCGTGGTACTCTGCTTCGTCGGACACGAGCGCTACTCCGCCCCAGTGGCATGTTTTCCCGCCGCCCTTGACTTTCTGTCGAACAGAATGAAATGAACGAGGCGGACCCAGGTGACATCACGCCTGTGAGCGACAATTAAAGCTGCTAAAGTCTCGTTAACAATTTCCGATGAGACAACAGGTCGGCAAAAGTAATTGTCGCGCATCAGCTGGAGCGCCAGCTTAACTACCTGTACACAGATTTGATGCAGACCATTGTCAGTAGTCCTGTTTGGCAGGGGAAGGATGACCTACTACGCACAGTTCCCGGAGTCGGGGAACTGGTCTCCCGCACGTTTCTGGCTTTCTTAACGGAGCTCTGGGTACGCTGAACCATAAGCAGATCGCCGCCCTTTTGACAGAGTGGCTCCCTACAGCCGCAACAGCGGCACAATGAGAGGCAAGCGAACTGTGTGTGGCGGTCGCGCTTCCCTGTACATGGGAGCGCTTACAGCCAGGCGCTGCAATCCCGTCATCAGGGAGTTCTATCAGCGGTTGCTGGCAGCCGGAAAGCCGAAGAAAGTTGCCCTGACAGCATGTATGCGAAAACTGCTCGTGACCCTCAACTCCATCCTCAAGCATCGCTCGTCCTGGTATGACGTGACTCTGAAGGTGACTGACAATTCCGCTTGACTTTGAACACCGTTGGTATCAAGTCACTTCTCGCCTCAGCCGTTGACAACCTGCGGCCATGCCAGGAACGGATCGACGGATCCTTATGAGGACATCTGAGCCAGTTAACGCGTGGGTCAGATCCAGTCCCCGGTGGCGCAAGGTATCATCGCAGTTGACGTGTAATAGAAAATCCTCAATCGGGTTATTGACTACCTTCATCCCTGTATTCCAAATTATATGTCGCAGGATACAAAATCAGCCTCTTTTGTTTCCGCATTTCCGCCAACAGACTGCCCGGAATTGGAATCGGAGCCCCATTCTCGTCTGTCAATACCAACGAATATAGCGCCGGAAATTGTTGGCAAAGGTCCCAGATGTCCGCATCCAACTGTAGTGGCTCTTGCTGGATGCAGTGTTCTTTGGGCCAGTAATACTGCAAGATGTCACCCTGAGCAGAATTGAGTTCCCAAGGGAAGGCATTCCCTGAAGTTCTGCCCAATGACCTCCCGTCCGCGTGATCGTATTTGCCAGTTCCATTCAACGCAAATCCAAGTGCTTGCGCAAAGCGCTCAATAAGACTCTGCCTAGGAGGTCTGGCCGGTCGCTGTGGCCTGTTCACTGGCGGTTCATTGTCGCCATTGCCCTCACCAGTTAGTGGTGTGGCTTCCTTCAGTCGTACATCACCTTGAGGCAGTCCATCTCGTGGCAGGTCAACAACAACGTCCTGTTCTTCTCCAATATCAGGTTGCACGTCCTGGGCACTCAAGCTGTCAAGTTCCTCCTCCTCTACAAGAGGCGCAAGATCGAAATTATCTTCAAGGTACTCGTAAACGAATTCCGGGGACCTTTCGTAGCAAAGCTTGATAGCTTCGGTGATTAGTTGCAAGTTAAACGCCTTTGCAATCTCTTGGGGTACTAATCTAGCCAACTTTGCAGCAGAACCTTCTTGCACATAGAGAGACTTGGCACGCCACAGTACATCAATAGGACGTGGGGTTCCAGCGGGGGTTCCGTCAATGTATGCCTCAGATTTCAGCCCCTTGGCCACTTGCCATCTAGTCTGGGACAATCGGCGAGCTAGCCCTCGGATGCGCTCCATCTGGCTGGGGTCGTCCAAATTAATCCGTTGCATCCCGGTGCCAAGCGCGATAAGCCACGACCTTTCCTCGGGACTTGGAAGACCCGACTGTCCTTGAAATCGTTCCTCAATTACATCTACTAGTGTCGGTAGGGCTGAAAATGGAGGGCTTTGGCACGTCTCAGAAGATAGCATTTGGAAATCTGCGGTCTTCCCCTTGACTCCTGGGAATAGGTGGCTCCAAGACGAGAGTGACTGCATCGTTAGCGAGTAGTTGAGACTTCCAACAGGCGCCCAATTCCCTTCGAGGTTCAACCAATGGCCGGTTTCACTCCAAATGCGGCCAGGATAGACGGGCATCACACGCCGGATGCGTCTAGTCTGAGTGGCATTCATTTTTCCGTTGGAAGGCAAGCCCTTCAACCATTCAATCTCCATGTCAGCAGTCGGATGTTCGGAGACTCCTATCTTTCGCCATAAGGAGAGTTCTCGGAGCAAAGGGTGGATAAGCACCGCACCTGGTACTCCATCTAAGTCAGAGTCCAAGAAGACCTCGTCCGTGCTTGCCCATTCATCTTGGCCAGTCAGGATCATCCTGTTACTGGAAAATGCAGTCCTGATTCCCTTTACTTCCTCTGTGGAGCACTTGTCGAATAGCAGGTCAAGGGAATGGCACCACTTTCGCACTTCGAGAACAAGTGGAGGGTTGGCGTCCGCCAATGCCCGCAAACGTTCGAGTAGTGGCTGTATGCCGGTAGGTCTATCTCGGACTCCCAGCAAGTCCAGCAGAGGGCGTGTCGCCTCTGTGTCCAAATCCGCTTTGACGAATAGTTCTTCAGTACCAAGAAGAGGTTCTGTTTCAGGGGTGCGCCGGAGCAATTCCGCTGGTTGGCGAGGCTGTCCCCAAGTGTCTGGAAGGCAGGGCAAACCTCGGAACCGGAGAATCCATTCAGGCAATAGCGACTCCTGAGTCACATTGTGAGAATTGGTATTACCCAATTGAGACGCCCGGGCAGAAAGCGCTCCTGACCAATACGAATGCGGTTGTTCCAAAATGCGGGTCATCAGAGTGGCCCAGAATCGGTTGTCATCCATTGCCAACGAATTCCAATAATCCCAGTGGGTCGAATCGAAATCCCAATCCGTGACTCTAAAATTGTCGCGCTTGTAGTGAAAGTAGGGTTTGCTATCGAATCCACGTCGGCGCAAATCTGTGGTTAACCTAGCCCGACTCCAAATACGCCTCGTGTTCTGGTCGAGTGGTACGAAAGTACGAAGACCGCTGCCGTCTGACCGGACCCACTGTCGCCACTCAGCATCGGTGCAAGATTCAGAAGGTTGTGCGTATGTGTCGTGGAGAACGTTCTGCTTGTACCAACCTTCATCTACCAACCGGACTAGAGAACTGTCAATGTCGGCGAGTATAGGGTGGCTGTCTGTCCTGCAGAGCTGGCCATCTTGATTCACAAATCTGAAATTGCCCGGCACGTTGGCTTCTAATTTTGCGGCAATGTGCGCAAGGCGAACGCAGTCCTGAATCTTAAGACGAGGGGATCGAGAAAAGAAGGTGTCGGTAACCTTGTTGAATACTTGATGTATGCTCGTTGCCTCGCCTAGCCCAAGCACCCGGAGCACATTAAAGGCTAAGCGTACCCGATTTCCTGAGCCTTCATCGCTGACTGTTCCATCGTTCCGCCAATTCTGCAATGATCGAACCCAGGTTGGATCGAGCGTCAGCAGATAAGGAGCAAGAAACTCCCAAGTGGAGGGATCCAAATTTCGTCTCTCGCCGAGCCTGACGACTTCGCTACTGGCGTAAAGTACTTCTTCCCCTTGGACTGGCACTATGTTCATGTTACGGTGGTCATATCGAAACCCGGTAATCTCGGCCGACACGTATGCCCACAGACGCAACAATTGCCTCCAAGACCTGGGACGGGGCAGGTGTTCTCTCTTCAGCGTCTCAATTACTTGGAACTTATTCAGACTCTTAACATGATCCCCCTTCAACAACTTCCTCTGATCGCCTTCGCTGACATGCCTAGACAGTGGTGGCAAATTGTCCAAGTTAAACGAGGTAGATACTTGCGTTGGCGACCAAATGTCCAGCAGTTCACTGGGTACTGCTAGACATTTGCCCGATTGTTCTAGGGTATTCGCTTCGGTTAGCAGAAACTTTGTGCTTTCAATTTGCTTCTCAAAACTCTCCTCAACGATGGCGCCGCAACTCCCTTCGATAGTCCTGTCTTCGCGGTCTACGTTAGGGAGCAGCCGTACCCTTGGCACCGTTCCTCTATTGAATGAGTCTCACCGGCTACCCAAGTGAGCATTGCATCAGCTGCCAGTTCGCCAGCCCGCTTTAGGAGCCACGTATTGGTGGGGGATAATATGGGGTCCTTTATCTTCACTCTAGCCGGGTCCTGGATGAATGGAGCGTTGCAGGCAAAGGGGAGTTGAGTTGTCACACCGGTAGGAAGGACAACAAAGAGCCGCCCTTCCATGCCCAGAACGATTTCGACCCGACACGGAGGAAAAGTTCCACCATCATCCGGGGCCATGCGCTCATCTTTTATCTCGTTCAGGGCTTCTTCAGGAAACTCTTCCTCTGGCGAGCGAATTATCAGGTATCGATTGCCAGATGTGTTCGACGCTGACATCCACTCCGACCCCTCGACGGGGCCTGTCCCTTGCGACTCCCACCGAATCTCCCGCTCATCTAGTCGGAGACAGCGGATGTTGTTGAAGAACAGGAGCGAAGCTGGGCTTTGACTCCATTCCTGGAGGTTCTTGATCAATTCTTGCTGCACTCGTTGACTTTGGATGGCCACGCGGATTTCAGTACGTCCGTCGAGCGTTCCAGAGGATTCCGTCCACACTGGTTCAGTAAACCTTTGCTTCTGAAAAGCGACAGAAAGTGAGGATGTAATCAGGTGTACCTCGTCACCCAAGCTGAATGTGCTCTTGAACCCCACTCCTCTGAATCCGACAGTATGCAACGTCCGCTTGTTGGAGAATCCGAATCGACAGAGCGAGGCGAACTGCTCCTCGTTGAAGTCTTCCCCGTTGTGGGAAAAGATGAACTCACCATTGCTGATTTCAACGCTTGCGTCCGTTGCTCCGGCATCGTCCGCGTTCTGCAAGAGTTCAGAGACCACATGGCGAGGACTTTGGACTTGGATGAACAGTTGCCGCCAAGGGCCTGCCAGTACCGGGTCACCCTCAAGCCGGTCCCACAGCTTGGATGCATTACTCTGTATTCTCCTGAAATATCCTGGCGGGCGCATTACCTCGGCTCCTCAGACCGCGACAAGAGATGGGCAAAATCATAGTTGACGCTGGTGACGCCGAAGTCTGGCTCGCTGTTGAACGGCTCACGGAGGTATCGAGTTCGATGCTGGCCATCTTGCAGGAATTCCACCATGGCCAGAATGAAACTTTCAGGCTTGTTCAAAGAGTAGAGGATTTCATTCCGCGTCACGGTAAGTGTACTCGCTCCTGCGGCGCGGCCTTTTACTTCAATGAACCGGAGCCTGCCTTCTCCTGGAACTCTGCTTTCGATATCGTATCCACGCTTTTCTGTTTCGCAGTCTACCGGCTCGAATCCAAGACCTCTCTCAACTTCCATCACGATCTTTCTGGCCCTAGCCGCTACCGCTTGCCGATCGACTGCTCCCGTATCCTTGGACGCTGGTTTTCCAGTCATTTTGGACAGGAGGCCCATCGGTACAACTAGGACGCTGCCAAGTATCACAGGGGGTAGAGGAGATAGCTGTCTTTCCAGACGCAACTCCTCAATGCGCTTCTGCATACGCTCCTTCAACTCAAACGAACGTTTGCGGGCTTCGTCCGAGTTTAGCCTGGCATTGACCTTGCCAGCCTGTTCTTGGATTCTCAACTCGTCGGCACGGTGGCCCCAATAGTTGATTTCTTTGGTCAGGCGTTCCTTGACGGCCACCTCGGTTTTGTCGATGTGATCCAGTTTCTGGTCGCGAACTTCCTTCAAATGTCCGGGCACGACGTAGGCGATAGCGTAATTCTTGGCCTTGTCCTCTAAGTCACTGGTCAGCCAGGTACATTCGGGTCTTCTGAGAATTGCCTCCACTCCAGGTTCATCTTCTGCTAATGGGCGGTAGTCAAGGTACGGCGCATAGTGAGGATGTCTGGAATTTCCTTCAGCATCTAGTTCTACGTACAGCATGCGCTTTGAGACCACTCGACGTTCGCCAGATCTGGTCGTGGTTGCATCCTGGATGGCGTGATCCAAGTAGAAGAGCACTCTTGGTTCCAGTCCTTGGTCTTTCTCGTCCACCAAGACTGCCCCCCGGCGCAACAAGTCTCGATTTCGTTCCAATAGAAGGTCTGCCGTCACATCAAGCAAGGGGTGGCCCGGACAAACGAACGCAGCTAATGGCTGATCCTGGGGAGCCTTCAACGCTTTCTCGAAGACAATGCGCTCGTACCGAGGGAGGACGGTTCTGTTACGGTTTCTGATGGCTGCTGGCGTCTGAGTGACCCTGTATCGGCGAGGTTCACGTTCCCTGAGAGTGCCACCCATATGCTGGAACGCCTCCAAGAAGAAGGACTCGATGTAATGGGGTTGCAACCGGCGAGTCTCGGCCCGTTCCATTTGTTCGCGTACCCGATGGACGTGGCTAGTATCCATAGCGTCGTGGACAAGCGCCTTTTCTTCCCAAAGATCTTTCAAGCAATCGTGTTCAAACGCGTTGTCAACTACTTGCGTAAGTCGCCCCCGCACTTCGGGCCGCTCGCCATACCTGATAGCCTCTATGAGTAATTCTCTCAGAGGTTTTCCCTCGAAATGGACCTTGCCAAGCACATCGAACACTTTGCCGCCCAGCGCGTTGCGAGCTTCCTCAAGTTTCTCTAGCAGGCGCTGGTATACTGCCCCTTCGCGAGTTTCCTGAGCAACCAGATTCCAAAGGCGGCAGACTTCGGTCTGACCAATACGGTGGATTCGTCCAAATCGCTGTTCGATTCTGTTTGGGTTCCACGGCAAGTCATAGTTGACCATGAGGTGGGCTCGCTGCAGGTTGATACCTTCCCCGGCAGCATCGGTGGCAAGCAATACCTGGACCTCCGGGTCTAGGCTGAATGATTCTTGGGCCTTGGCACGGTCTTCCCGTCTCATGCTGCCATGAATACAAACTATCGCATCACTTTGTCCTAACAGAGCGGTAATCCGGCCTTCCAGATATCTGAGCGTATCGCGGTGCTCGGTGAATATCACCAGCTTTTCGTTGGACATGGATGTATTAGCAAATAGATTGGCCAACTCCTGCCACTTCTTGTCACCTCCGCTTTGACGAACCTCCAAGGCCAGAGCCTCCAATCGTCTCAGCGTGGCAATTTCGGCCTTAAGTTCAGCTATAGTGCTGGCTGCGGTAGCCCGGTCGAGCAACTCTCCTTCGATGTCATCAACTTCATCGTCAGTAGCTTCTTCAAGATATTCGATATCCTCGTCTTCAATGATGGATGCTGATTTAGTGAGAGCACTCTCTACATCACCATCGCGCTGCAAGGTTTCAAGCTCGCGCATTGTGTTCTCTAATCTCTCACGCCGCCGCCGCAAGGACTGATATATGGCCTCCGGCGAAGAAGCTAAACGGCGTTGGAGGATGGTTAGCGCGAAACCGACGTTTCCGGCGCGTTTGTTGTTTTGCAGGGACGCGGCCCGGTTGAACTCTTCGCTTACATACTTGGTCACGTCGTCGTATAGACTCGTCTCTCCGTCCGACAGCAGATATGGCACAGTCTCTGCGATTCGCTCAGGCAGCAACGGAGTATTGTCGAACTTGACCAGTTCCTCTTTCGTCACACGGCGCATGAGGTCCGAAACCTCCGTTGTGTGGACACCATCCCGGAATCGTCCTTCAAAGCGGTCGCTATCGAGTAGCGCCATGAACAGCTGAAAATCCGTCTCCTTTCCATTGTGTGGCGTGGCCGTCATCAGAAGGAAATGGCGTGTCAGGTTAGACAGCAAGCGCCCTAGCCGATAGCGTTTGGTGTAGCTGATCTCACCCCCGAAAAAAGTGGCCGACATCTTGTGGGCCTCGTCACAGACGATCAGGTCCCACTGACAATCAGGGGCGCTCAGTTTGTCTTGAACGTTGTCATCGCGGGCCAACTTGTCCAGTCGACCTATCACAAGATCATTCTCTAGGAACCAGTTGCCTGTTCGTGCTGCTTCTAGTTTGTCATTGGTAAGAATTTCGAAGGGCAGGCTAAATCTATGATGCAATTCGTCCTGCCATTGCTCGACCAAATTGCCTGGGCAAACAACTAGACACCTTTGCAAGTCGCCACGAGCTATGAGTTCCTTGATTAGAAGGCCGGCCATAATCGTCTTGCCAGCACCAGGATCGTCAGCAAGCAGAAACCTTAAGGGCTGGCGCTCGATCATTGCTTCGTAGACTGCTGTAATCTGGTGAGGCAATGGCTCTACTTCTGAGGTATGGACAGCTAGGACTGGGTCGAACAAGTGGGCCAACTTGATCCGGTTAGCTTCGGAAACAAGGCGGAATAGTTTCCCATCTCCGTCGAAGCTCCAAGGACGACCCTGCTCCACTACCTCAATCCGAGATTCAGCATCTCGGAAGAGAACTTCCTCTCCGAGTTGACCGGTAGGAGTTCTGTACGTAAGAGTAACGACATCGGGGCCATTCCACTGTGCACTGACGACTGTGACGAAAGAGTCTGGTCGGATACCGCGCACAGCAGCATCGGGCGTTAGGTCTTCAAGTTTACTCACTCCGCAACTCCATTAAGGTGTCATAGCAATTGAGCGGAACGAGCCGTCCTCTGTACGTACCCGCGGAGCGCTCCGCTGATATCCGTCTGGTATCCCCGCGCCACCGTGAGTCTGAGCCTTGAACCGAAACGGCTGTCACCGACCATACTCAGAACGCGAATCAGGATACATACCGAATGTACTGTTTGCAATAGTGCGAGTCGCATATGGGAACGGCGGAGTAATCGGATTGTTGGAAAAGTGGAGCTTCGATCCGATCTGATCCAGAGTTGCGCCCTTCTGGCACGACGACACACTCGACTCGTATGTGTTTCTCGACTCCGTTGTAGAGTAGCGACCTAGGCCCTTGGCTGACACGTTATCACCACAGTGCTATGCAGACAGCGTTGCAACCGGTTCAAGCGCACCTGCCAGCTCCGGGGGCCCCGCGAAGTCGCCAAGGCGACGAACCGCTTTCTTCAGATTGTGCGCCAGCGCCGATATGTACCCTTCACAGTCCACTTTCCTTAGCCCTCGCAACCTGCTCCTTGCCCAGCCCAAGCGATCCTGCGACGCGAACACTCCTTCAGCTGTCGTCTGTCGTCTGTCGTATCCTCATCTCCTTTTGAAACACTGAACTGGCGTTACGCCGCCTTGCCTCCAGATAATAGGGATGATATACGCTTAGAGCCACATATCTCCGTTTCTGACCGGATGGCAGACATTGCATCTTTGCCGGGCACTGCTGACAGTCCTTCTGTCGAGCTACATATATATAGCGACGATCTCTCTTGTGGTAGGAACCCTTACGCAGTATCTTGCCCTCAGGACATACCAGATGGTCTCCACGATAGTCGAAGCCTCCCTTCTCGACCATGTTCCTTTCCTGGTTCGGATGGACAGGAATGTATGCCGTGATGCCCAGGTCGTCGAGATGCTTCCTCAGACGCCCATCGTTGTATCCCGTGTCCGCGGCCAGACTTTCAGGGCTGATGGGTAACTGCGGGAGCATTCCGATGAGCGCCCGCCAGTCGCCTCCACTGGCAAGCGTGGCCTTGCGCGCCACGATTAAGCCGCCACGATCGACTATCGCGTTCTCCTGATAATGCAAGTTCGCACGCCTGTCCTGTCGTGTTGTCCGCCACCTGGCGTCTGTATCCACAGGACTCAACGGCATCCGGCCTTTTGGGTCCTGGTAGTAACTGACGCTCTCTCGCTCTTCGCCATCTTCATCCACCTCGCGCTCACGCAGCACGAACAACCCATTCTCCTCGACTGTCTTCTCCTTGAATTCCTCCACGCTCATACCGCTGGGAGACAGCTTCCGACCATTGACGTTCGCTCTCACCAAGCTGGAGTCGGCGTACACCTGTCGCGATAGCAGTCCCAGCCTCAGTAGCTCCTCGTTGAACCGCTCGAATATCTGTCCGAGTCCCTCGTTGCCTACGCGCTCGATGAAGTAGCTGATGGTCGAGTGATTGAACACCTCGTCATCTATAGTCAGGAAGCAGAACCATCGGAACGCCAGATTCTCCGATATTGCCGCACACAGTCGACGGAATGAGCTGACGTTGTACAGTGACGAGATCAGCAGCGCTCTTACGAGCACTTCCGGAAGGATGGCGGGCCGGCCGTTGTCTCGACAGTAATAGTCCTCAAGCGGTTCTACGAGCTTTTGGAAGTCGAACTGCTCGTCTAACTGGAGTGGTGTCCCATAAGATGGTGTAAAAGAGAGGGCTGTACAGAGACAGACCATCGCGTCATCCTTAACATCGAGAATAGAGAGATCCGAAGTAAGGAGAACGACGATGGTCAAGGAAAGCATGGACC
>MKWU01003248.1_pt1 | contig 21977 bp, 20 predicted proteins | sample 809101 | NCBI WGS metagenome assembly MKWU01 (sample SAMN05860141, study PRJNA318959) | sponge metagenome | host: Aplysina aerophoba | place: Slovenia: Piran, Adriatic Sea, Gulf of Piran | collected 2013-05-07 | reverse complement strand
TGGTGATGATGGCGTCGATGGCCGGAGTGGCCGGCAAGGAGGGGGAGGTCCCCTACGCTACCACCAAGGGCGGCCTGATCGGCGCCACCCGGCTGCTCGCCCGGAACTTCGGCCGCTTCGGCGTGCGGACCAACGCGCTCGCGCCCGGGTTCATCCGCACCGCGATGGTCGATGTCCTTGATCCGCACATGTACGAGCACATCCTCGATGCGAGCGCGTCGCCCAGGCTGGGGGATCCCGCCGAGGTCGCCGAGGCCGTCTGGTTTCTCGCCTCCGGCGCTTCTTCCTACTGCAACGGCACGGTCCATCGTGTCGACGGAGGATTCCTGCGATGAACGAGACATTCACGCGCGACCTTCCCGGCGCTCGCCGCGCAGGCCTCCCCTCCGGCGCCCGCACGGGAAGGGACGCGTACGGATTCGCGCGGCGCGGCACGGGCGGGCGGCCTGTCCGTTGCGCGGGAAGCGTTCGCGAGCGCGCGCCCGGAGGCGAAGCGAACGAAGCGGGTCCGGCTCCGCATCCCGGCCACGAAGCGGTTGTCGTCGGCATGGGTGCCTTCTCTCCGCTGGGACGCAACTGCGCCGAGATGAGACGGGCTCTGCTCGAGGGTCGCGACTCCATCGCGAAGGTGACCCACATCGATGCATGCCGTTTTATCGGCGAGCTGGCCAGCAGCTTCGGCGAGGAAATCCCGGTCGAGACGGATGCGGAAGCGCGGTCGTGGATGGACCGCGCCACCCTGCTGACCATCGAGGCCTATCGGGAGGCGATTCGTCACGCCGGCGTGAACCCCGGGGACCTCGATCCGGAGCGGATCGGCATCTGTCTGGGCAGCTCTCACGGCGGGCTCGTGCGTACCGAAGAGATCGCCGGGTACGTCCTGCGCGACCAGTGGGAGCGGATACGCCGCCGGAAGATCGCGGCGACGTTGGTCTCGCACTGCACGTCCGTGATCAAGCGCATGTGCGGCGCCCGGGGCCGGGTGCTGACGATCTCCTCGGCCTGCGCCAGCTCGAACACCGCCGTCGGCGTCGGCGCCGATCTCATCCGCAGGGGCGAGCTGGACCTGGTCATCGCCGGCGGTACCGACACGGTGTCCCGCCCGGTGATGGCGGGATTCAATGCGCTGCGGGTGATCTCTGCCGGCAAGACCGCCCCGTTCTCGAATCCGCCGGGCCTCAATCTCGGTGAGGGCGCGGGAATCGTCATGCTCAAGCGCGGCGATCTGGAGATGCCCGGATGCGGGCCGCCGCTCGCCGGGATCCTGGGCTACGGACTCTCCGGCGACGCGTGGCATGCGACGGCCCCGGACCCGGACGGCGCCGGGTGCGAGCGGGCGATGGCCGCCGCGTTCGACGACGGCGGACTGACCGCCGCCGACATCGACTACGTCAACGCGCACGGGACCGGAACGGAAGCCAACGACGCGGCGGAATCCCTGGCGCTGCGCCGGATCTTCGGCGGCTCCACGCCCGTCAGCTCCACCAAGTCGTTCCTCGGGCACACGCTTGGCGCCAGCGGGGTCCTGGAGCTGATCGCCTCTCTCCTGCTCGCCGGCGACGGGGTCGTCCCGCACGGTCTGCGAATGGACGCGGTGAGGGAGGAGTGCGCGGGCCTCGACTACGTGCGGGGTTTGCCGCGGCGCGGCCGACCCGGCGTCATCATGGTCAACAACTTCGGGTTCGGCGGCAACAACAGCTCGCTGATCGTGCGGATGGGCGGCGGCCCATCATCCCGGCGCCCGCGTCCGCGTCGACCCGATGCGGTGGTGGTGACGGGCATCGGGATCGTGAGCGCCGCCGGCGAGGGCGTCGGCCCGTTCCGGCGCGCGCTGGAGGGCGGGATCGTCCTGGCGCGCAGGGACCCGGACAGCGGCGTCGCTGCCGCGTACTGCCCCCGACCGCGGGTTGCCGACCCACGATTCCGGCGATTCGCCCGTGGCGCACCGGCGACCCGCCACGCGGTCGTCGCCCTGGACGAGGCGCTCGGCGGCGACAGGGTTGCGTACGACCATCATCCGCGCTCCGGCCTTGTCGGTGGAGTGATCTTCGCCGCGCAGAAGCCGACCGAGAAGTACCTGGAGAGCGTGTTCGCCGACCCTGCATTCGCGAGTGCGCACTACTTCCCCATGACGACCATGAACGCGACGCCGAGCGCGTGCTCGCTGGCGTTCGGCATCACGGGATACACGACCACCGTGTGCGGCGCCGCGGCGGGCCTCGCGTACGCGTCGGATCTGGTCCGAGAAGGGCGCCAGGATCGGGTTGCCATGGTGTCGGCCGACGAGCTGTCGGCGCGTCTTCTGAAGATCTGCCGCCGCGCCGGTGTGGTGCGGGGAGAGACGGACGGGCGCCGCGGCCGGGCCGGTGCGCTCGGAGAGTTCGCGGTGGCACTGACGCTGGAGCGGGCGACAAGCGCCCGCGAGCGGGGCTTGCAACCGGTCGCGCGTCTTGCGGGCTGGGCGCACTTCCAGGATCCCGTGGATCTCTCGGTTGCGCGCGACGGCTCGTGTCTTCGGCGCGCGATCGACGCCGCTCTCGGCATGGCCGGCACCCCCCCGTCCGCGATCGGCCTCGTGAGCCTGCTCGATCGGGGGGTCGCGCCGACGCGCCGCGCCTGCCGCCGGGCACTCGGTGCAGTGTTCGGACCCATGGTGCCGCGAATCGTCCGCGCAGACGGGGTATTCGGTTTCGCTCCCTCCTGTGGCGCGGCGATGTCCGTCGCGACGGCACTGGTGGTTCTCGAGAGCACGGACTCCCGCCTCCGCCACGTCCTGGCGGCCGGGGTCGATCTGATTGGAGACGGCTTCGCCTTCATCCTCGAGAGGAACGTCCCGTGAACGATCGCACGACCTCGGACGACTTCGCCGCGAGGGTGGCGGCGGTCACCACGTGCCGGGTGATCTTCGGCGACACCGACGCGGGCGGTGTCGTCTACCACCCCCGCTACCTGGAGATGGCGGAGCGCGGCCGCAACGAGTTGATGCGCGCGGTTGGTCTGGATGTCGGAGACCTGTTCGAGCACCGGCGTCTCAGCCTGGTGTCGCGCTCGGCGGACATGAAGTTTCACTTCCCCGCGCGGTTCGACGACCACCTCACCATCCGGACCTCGTTGGATCGGATTGGCGCCGCGAGCTCCTGGTGGGTCAGCCGCATCCGCCGCGGGGGAACCCTGGTGTGCACGGTGCGGGCCGATCTCGTGTGCATGGACCGCTTCAGCCGGCGGCCAATCCTGTACCCCGAGGACCTCCGATGTGCATTCGAGCGGATGCGCACCGGTGTCCCGCTACCCGCAAAGGAGACGTCCCGATGAAGCTGCTCGAAGGAAAGTCCGCGATCGTCACCGGCGCCTCGCGCGGGATCGGCCGCGCAATCGCCCTCGAATACGCGAGACACGGAGCATCGCTGGTGCTCAACGCGTCGCGCGCCTCCGATGCACTGACCGGGACCGCGGCGGCGATCCGGGACCTGGGGGGGAGGAGCGAGACCGTGCCCGGCTCGGTCGCCGAGGAGACCACCGCCCGAGCTCTGGTTGCGAAGGCGGTCGACGTGTTCGGGAGGCTCGACATCCTGATCAACAACGCCGGCATCGTCCGCGACAAGCCGCTGGTGATGATGAGCGAGAGGGAGTTCGACGACGTGCTCGCCGTCAACCTGCGCGGCGTCTATCAGTGCTCGCGCGAAGCGGTCCGCCACATGATGAAGCAGCGCGGCGGCCGGATTATCTCCATCAGCTCCGTCGCCGCGCTGGCCGGTCGTCCGGGGCAGTGCAACTACACCGCGGCGAAGGCGGGGGTCGTGGGGTTCACCAAATCCCTCGCCCGCGAGGCGGGCAAGTTCAACGTGCTCGCCAATGCGCTGTTCGTCGGCGTCGTCGAGACCGAGATGTCCAGACGGATGCCGCAGGCCGCGAACAGGGAGCTCCGCCAGCTCATCCCGCTTCAGCGGTTGGGACGTCCGGAGGAGGTGGCGGGTCCGTGCGTGTTCCTGGGCTCCGACCTGTCGACCTACGTCACCGGCACCACTATCAACGTCAGCGGAGGGAGTTACGTCTGATGATCAGCACGCTTACCGAAGCGCGCGCCCATGCCGCGCGGCGCAGGGACCTCACCCACCGTCTCAAGGAAACGCTGGTCGAGCGCCTCGACCTCGATCGCCGCACCGACGAGATCCCGGACGACTGCCTGCTCTTCGGCGTCGGGCTCGGCCTCGACTCCGTGGATGCGCTCGAGATTGTCGTCGCCGTCGAAAGCGAGTTCGGAATCCGCGTCGAGGACGACGACATGAAGGAGATCCGGTCCGTGAACTCCATCGTGGACCTGATCCTGTCTCGCCAGACCCCGAAGGAGGATGCCCGATGACCGACTATCGACGCTTGCGCACACATGCCGGCCTGGCCGATTTCCAGGCATGGACCCGATTCGAGCTCATGGGCCCGCAGGCCTGCGATGCGCTGGATGCCGTGGTCGGCTGCAACGTCCGTGATCTGTTCGAAGGCCGGGCCGCGAGCACCCTGATTCCGTCCTCGTCCGGTGGGATCGATGCCATCGTCTGGGTGATCGCGCTCGAGAACGGCTACCGGGTCGTTGCCGAGCCCGGGGACGGGGAAGCCGTCGGCGGCGCCCTCGCACAGGGCATCACCGGACGCGACGCCGTGCTCCGGGACATTCGCGACGAGACGTTCGCGCTCGCCCTGATCGGGCCGGAGGCCGAGAGGGTCGCCTGGAAGGCGTTCGGGGACGAGGTCCACTCCATCGCGTTCCTCAACGTCATGCCTATCGGCGACCCCGCGGTCCTGGCCGCGCGCATCGGATATTTCGGGGAGTACGAGCTGCATCTGTTCGGTGAAGTCGAACGCAAGCAGTCGGTCATCGACGCGCTCGGGAAGGCCGCGGATGGAGACACCCTCGTCGTCGGCGACGGCGCGCTGCCGGCGATGATGACCGAGATGGGCACCCTGAGCCGCGAGCGGGACGTCCCGCCCGACGTCTCGGTCTTCGAGGCCGGGCTGCAGTGGATGATCGATTTCCGCAAGGAGAACCTGCGCTCGGCCGCGGCGCTCGAGCGCGAGAAGCACTCGGTGGTCCGCAAGTGCGTGCTGATGGTCGTCGACGGAAACGCCTCCGATCTCCGGCATCAGCCGGTCTTCATCGAGGACCACGAATTCGGCCGCATCCAGTCCGCCTTCGATTCGGAAACCCTCGGGCGAACCGTCGCCCTTGCCTACCTCGCCGAGGAACTCGCGATCCCGGGCCTGACCTGCGCCGTCGGCCCCGAACGGCGCACCGGCGAGACCGTATCCGCCCCGGCCTTCCTGGGGCGCTCCATCCTCGACAACCTGGGCTGAGGATTTCGCGTGGAACACGGGACGCCGGCTTCGGGCGCGCGGCTGCGCGCGATGGTCACGCTGATGCTCGTCAGCCTCGGTGTGATGCTGGCCGCGATCTTCACCCTCTACTTCGCACCGCTCGGCGTGGCGCCGCTCGTCGCGGCTTCGCTCTACGCCGGTCTGTGGGCGTACGAGCGACGTCTCGGCGTGGCGTCTCCGATCACCCGGGTCATGACCGTGTTCCACCTGATCTGCGCGTTCGCCGCGTTCGCCACCACCGACCCGTCCTGGATGACCTGGATCGCCCCAACGGTCTACTGGACCCTGGCGGCGCTGATCTTCACACTGCTGGCGGCGGGTCGGTCGTTCACCGCCATGAACACCGCAGGGGACGGAATCCGACCCCTGCACCGGCTGCTGTCGTGCATGTGGGGAGGGTTGCATTTCGCGGCCGGTCTCGCCGCGCTGGTCCTGGTGCCGAGCACGGCCTTTCTCTACGTGCCGCTCGGTCTGATGGTGCTGGGTGCTCTCGCCACGGTCTGGCTGAACTTCGTGTCGATGGGACCGGCGTGGGAGCGACCCACTCGTTTCGAGCTCGAAGGCTATTCGTTTCGTGAAGTCGGATCGCGCAGCGAGCGGGAGGTCTTCCACAACGTCATCGCCGAGGCATACCGGGCGGATCTGCAGAGCGCGCTCGGCATGCGCCGCAAGATCGACACGGCCGGGATCACGCGCGAGCACCGGGCATCCGGCAGCAAGTGGCAAGACGACTTCGTGCCGTTCCTCGCATACGCGGGTGATCGTCCCGTCGGCGGAATCGGCATCTTCTTCGACTGCAAACGGCACGGGTTGCCCATCGAAGGTGAAGCGCAGATCGACCTCGGTCCGTGGCGGCGCATGGGCCGCGTCGCCGAGGTCGGACGCCTGGGCGTGCTGCGTCGCCACCGCCTCAGCCCGACGCTGCTGAAGGGCCTGTTCAAGTGCGTCATCGAAGCGGCCGCCGAGAGGCGAATCCACTACCTTTTCAACGACTCGTTCGAGTTCCAGGCGCGGATGTACGAAAAGCTCGGATTCAGTGCGTTTCGCGGCGAGGCCTACGTCTCGCGCGCCGAGCACTCCACGGGCTACGGACTCAAGGTCCTGCCGATGATGCTGGATCTCGCCGCCATCGTGCGTGGGGGGGCGCCCGGCGCCGCCGATCTGGACAGACACCTGACTCCCTACGTGATGGAACGGTACTTCAAGCACCTCGTCATCCACGACATGGTGCTCGGCTTTACCCGTCCGAATCGGGGTCCGGAGGACATCGACAATGCAACGGCCTGACGGTCGCGTCATCCGCCGCACGTTCCTGGGCACCTGGCTGGCCGCGGGAGTGTCGGCGATGGGATACGGCTTCCTGGTGTCCGGCTGCGCGCCGGTGACGCCGGTGGTCGAAGCCGTCCCTCCGGCGACGGAGATCGACAGCCTGGAGCAGGCCGAGCAGGCCTGGCGAGCCGGGACGATCGCCGAGCACGAACCGATCTGGAAGGAGGAGAGTGGTCCCGGCGGCGATCCGTTCGCGGCCGGGCTGGCCGCATACCACCTGGCGTCCGCGACCTTCGACCCTGCGTGGTCGAACCTGGCCATCGACGCCTTCGACCGGGCGCTGGAGGTCAATCCCGGCTTCGTGCTCGCCCGTGCGTGGCGGGGCTCCGCTCATGCGCTGCTGGCCCGCGACTATCCCCTCAGAGGGCTGTGGCAGATCGTGCCGGGTCCCGGATTCGTCCGTCTCTACCACGTGAAGGCGGCCTTCTCGGATCTGGACGCGGCGGTCGAATCCGCACCGGACGATCCCCTCGTTCGGCTGATCCGTGCATCCACTTACCTCGCGATGCCGTCGGTGTTCGGGGGCCGCGACGAAGGCCTCGCGGATTTCGACAGGCTGCGTGGCTGGACCCACGACCCCGACCGCAATTCGGGCTACGCGGACATCCTGCGCTCCGGGAGCTGGCGCGAGGAGTACTTCCTGGCCCGGTCCCGGGCGATGAGCGAGGCCGGCCGGAGCGAAGACGCGGCCCGGTCCTGGCAGCGGCTTTCCGAACAGACCGACGACCCCACCCTCAAGGAGCTTGCGAAATGGCACCGGATCTCTCTCGGCGCGTTGCGATAACCGGCGCCGGCGCCATTGGTTCGTTCGGGGTTGGCACCGGAGCGCTGTGGGGCGCCGCCGGCGCCGGCGATAGGACGTTCGCCTCGTGTACCCGCTACCCGGGCACGCTGCCGTGCGCCGAGGCGGTGAAGCCGGACCTGAGGCGGATGCTGCACACCGGCCAGACCTCGAGGACGTCGCTCGTGTCCCAGTTCGCCATCGCGGCGGTGCACCTCGCGCTTACCCAGGCGCATCTCTCCGCCGGCAAGGGTGGGGCCGGACCGGTCATCGGCATCGTATACGCCACCTCGCACGGCCCTGCCGCGACGACGCAGGAGATCTATGACGACCTGCTCGACCACGGCGCCGCGTCCGTGAAGCCGCGGGCCTTTCAGGAATCGGTCTTCAATGCCCCCGCAAGCCTCGCGAGCATCCAGTTTGGACTGAAGGGCCCGATCCAGGTGCTGGCCGCGAGCGTCGGCGCACCCGTCGTGCTTCAACAGGCACAGATGCTGCTGTCGCACCCCGGTGTCGATGCCGTGATCGCGCTGTGCGCGGACGAGTTGTGCGAGGCCGTCCAGTCCGCGTTGCGCGTCCTGCGATGGCACCGGCCGGCGGCAGGGACGGAGGAACCATCGTCTTTCAGTCCCCGCCGGGGAGCGGTTTCCTCGGAGGGCGCCGCGGCGCTGCTCCTCGAGCGTGCGGACGACGCCCTGGCCCGGAGCGTGCCGGCGCTCGCGGAGATGGCGGGCGCCGTCACGACCAACGACGCCTGGAAGCTGGTCCGGCCCGCACCGGACGCCCGGGGACTGATCGCCGCGGTGCGCGGGTGTTTCGCCGACGCCGAAGCGGCTCCGGGTGACGTCGACGTCATCCTGTCCGCGCTCACGAACAACGACGTGGACGATGCGCTGCAGGCCGTGGCGGTGCGGTCGGTCTTCGGAGACACGGCGCCGCCGGTGGTGTCGATGACCGATGACATCGGGTACGCCATGGGAGCAGCGGGAATGCTCGACGTCACGCTGGCGGTCGAGATGGTCCACCGGCGCCGGGCGCCCGCATCGATGGACAGCGCCGGAGCACTCGCCGGCGCCGTCGGATCGATCCTCTGCACCGGCGTCGGTCTGAACGGCATGTTCGGTGCCGTTCTGATCAGGGAGCCGGCATGGATGGGTGCGGCGCCGGCGTTCGCGGATCAGGACGCACGGACCGCACCCATCGGGCGCGATCCGGCGAATCCGGCGCGCGTGAAGGGACTCGCCGGGCGTGACGTGCGCGCTCCGGCGGCAGTGAGCAAGGCGGCTCCGGGTTCACCGAATCGAACCGTTGCGGCGGCCGAATCGGCTTGCACCCCTGAGCACCGCAGATGATCCCCCGGATGAAGTCTCGCGAGGCGCTGGTGACCGGAGTGGGTGTGGTCAACGCGATCGCCAACGACTTCGAGTCGTTCGTCGGGGCCATGCGCGAAGGCCGATGCGGGCAGCGTGCAATCACCGGATTCGACCCCGGCGGACTGCGCAACCCCCGAGCCTGCGAGGCGGCGGAGTTCGACTCGGCCCCGGTGTACGAAGGCCGGGAGAAGCGGAAGATGGACCGCAGCTCCGAGCTCGTGCTCGCCGCATTCGATCAGGCGGTCGCGATGGCACGCCTCGATCTGCGCAGCGTGGCGACCACGAGAGGTGCGGTGGCCATGGGCTCCACGCTCGGAGGAGCGGTGACCGGATTCCGGTACTACCGCGCCGCCCGTGAGGGCCGCCGCCGCCCGTCGAAGCTGCGGGATCACTCGATGCACGCGCCGGGATACCGCGTTTGCATCGAATCCGGTTTTCTTGGACCCAACCTCGTGTTCTCGACCGCGTGCACGTCGTCCAACCTCGCTCTGGCGGCGGCGCTGGACCTGGTGCGCGCGGACAAGGCGGATGTCGTCGTCGCCGGCGGCTTCGAGCCCCTGTCACTGATCTCCTGCGCCGGCTTCAGCGTGATGCGCAACGTCACCCCGGGCATCTGCCGCCCGTTCGATCGGAACCGCGACGGCCTCGTCCTCGGAGAAGGGAGCGCGGTGCTGATCGTGGAGGCGGACGACTTCGCGGCACGGCGTGGCGCCAGGGCGCTGGCCGCGGTCCGGGGTTACGGGCTCGTCTCCGACGCCCGCAGCATGACCGCGCCCGATCCCACCGCCGCGGGACCGTCGGCCTCGATGCGCCATGCCATCGACATGGCCGGCCTGACCCCGGACGGCGTGGACTGGGTCTGCGCCCACGGCACCGGCACGCTGCTCAACGACCGGGCCGAGGCTCGGGCACTGCGTCAAGTGTTCGGTCCCCGCAGCACGGTAATCCCCTGCACGTCCATCAAGTCGATGCTCGGACACACCCTCGGTGCCGCCGGAGCGATGAACGCCGCCGCGGCGCTCGCGGCCGGGCGGGGCGGCTACATCCCACCCACGATTCATTTCGAGGAGCCGGATCCACGCGATCCGGTGGCCTGTTCGGCCGAGGCCCGTTCCGGGTCCCCGAGGCACGTTCTGTCGAACACGCTCGGCTTCGGGGGATCGAACTGCAGCGTCGTCATGGAGCTCGCCGGCGACATCGGGGAGCGCGAGTGAAATCTCCTCGCTTCCGTTCGTCAGCCGACCATGACCGGAAACCAGGGCATGCGCAGTTGGAAACACGTTGCGACCAGCCACTCGCGAATCGCGGAATGCACTGTGACTGCCGCTTGCGAAATATCCGCGCGGTTCACGAATTGTAGATTGCCGGCAGCAAACATTGCTATCGAGAATTCACGCAACGGCACACCGCACGACGCCGGCGGCCGCTTCCCTTCCCCGCACCGCCGTGCACAGGAGAACCCGTCATGATCCATGGACGTTCCGCCATGGCCGGCGCAGGCCGGTACGACATCGAGGCCATCAAGCGGCGGCTGCCGCATCGCTATCCGTTCCTGATGGTGGACCGAATCGAAGAGAGCGGGCCGGGATACGCCATCGGGATCAAGAACGTCACCGCGAACGAGCCCTGCTTCCAGGGGCACTTCCCGCAACGCTCGGTACTGCCCGGTGCTCTCATCGCCGAGGCGCTGATGCAGACCTCGGCATTCGTCGGCCGGCCTTCCGTGCCGGACGGTAGCGGCGATGCCGCGCCGGGCGTCGACGGAACCACGGCCGACCGGCAGTTGTTCGCCGTCGGCCTGAACCTGAAGTTTCGCAGGCCCGTGGTGCCCGGCGATCGGCTTCGCATGGAGCTGCGCTTCGTCCGCATGGCGGGGGACATGCTCCGATTCAGGGCGAGCGCGCGGACCAAGGCCGGGTTCGTGGCGTCCGGAGACCTGAGCCTGGCCATCGTGACAACACAGGAGGACCGGACATGAGACTCGTTCAACACGCGTGCGCGGCAGCCGCCGCACTCTCGCTGCTCTGCGCCCCCGTCCCTGCCGCCGTGGATTCATCGGCACTCGCGACGGCAACCGAATCGAGCGTCGAAGTGCCGCCGGAGTACGCGGCGCTGCGCGAGCAGGCCATCGCCTTGCACCACCGTGCGGTCGAGGGAGACGAGGATTCCGCGGAGCAGGCAGCGGCGCGGTTCGAGCGCTACCTGAAACGATTCGCCGACGACGCCGAGGCCCGGGCGTACCTCGGAAGCGCCTACGCGATGATGGCGCGCGACGCCTCCAGCGTCGTCAACAAGACGCGCTACGCCAATCGCGGCCTGCGCCACCTCGATCGGGCGCTGGACGCGGGAGCCGGGAACTTCACGGTGCGCATGATTCGGGCCAACGTGAACTCCAGCCTGCCGAAGATGTTCGAACGCGGCGGCGCGGCGCTCGACGACATGCTGGCCCTCGACGAGATCTACCGGCTCACGCCGTTCCCCCGAATGGCCCGGGAAATGATCCGGATCTACGAAGAGCTGCAACGCCGCGCACCGGACGCCGGGCCCTGGGCGGAGCGCCTGGATCGGGCCCGCGAGCTCTCCGGTGAGCGGTAGGGACCATGGGCGTCATCTCCCTCCGTGCGATCTCCAAGTCGTATCCCTCGGCCGACGCCCGGCTGCAGGTGCTGCGCGGGGTCGACCTCGAAATCGACGCCGGTGAGTTCGTGACCGCGGCCGGCCCCTCCGGCAGCGGCAAGAGCACGCTGCTCAACCTCATCGGCGGTCTTGACCGCCCGGATTCCGGCACCGTGCGAATCGACGGTGTGGGCCTCGCCGGCCGTAACGATCGCACCCTCGCCGCCATCAGAAACACCAAGATCGGCTTCGTGTTCCAGTCATTCCACCTCATCCCGGTGCTGACCGCGGCGGAGAACGTCGCGTGGCCGCTCGTCCTCAAGGGGACGGATCGACGCCGGCGGGTTGCAAGGTCGAAGGAGCTGCTGGAACGGGTCGGACTCGCCGGGCACATGCACCGCCCCCCGGGCCGGCTGTCCGGCGGACAGCGCCAGCGGGTCGCGATCGCCCGGGCGCTCGCCTGCCGCCCGAGAATCGTCCTGGCCGACGAGCCGACGGGGAATCTCGACCGCACCACGGCCGCCGGGATCATGGAGCTCTTCGCGTCGCTGAACCGCGACGAAGGCGTCACCTTCGTCGTCTCCACCCACGATTCGATGGTCGTTTCCTACGCCGGCCGGCGCCTGCACCTGGCCGAAGGAGAGCTCCGGGAGGCGCCCTCCGGGGGGACGCCCCCCGAGGACCTCCACCATGCCTGACCTCCTGTACCTGTCGGTGCGGAACATCTTCCGCAACCGGCGCCGGACCGGCATCACGGTGTTCTCGATCGTGGTGGGCTTCGCCGCCATGGCCTGCTTCGGGGGCTTCATCGAGTTCTCGTTCGAAGGCCTGCGGGAGACCACCATCCGCACCCAGCTCGGCCATCTCCAGATCTATGCGCGCGGGTATTCGCAGCACCGGGTGTCGGACCCGGAATCGGTCCTGATCTCCGAGCCAGACGAAGTGATGGCGCGAATCGCGGAATTGCCCGGCGTCGCCGCGGTGACGCCGCGACTGTCGTTTTCCGGGCTCGGGAGCACCGGCAACGCGACGGTGAACGTATCCGTCGTCGGGGTGGATCCGGAGGGCGAGGAAGAGTTCTCGGACTTCGAAACGCTGGTGGCGGGGCGCCCCCTGGAGCCCGGCGACCCCGAGGCGGGACTCATCGGCGATGAATTGCGCAACGGTCTGGGGGCCGAAGTCGGCGACTGGGTGACGGTGCTCACCACCTCGTTCGACGGCGTGATCAACGCGGTCGATTTCCGGGTTGCCGGCGTGGTGCGGACGGGCTCGAAGGAGTACGACAGCGTGTTCGTCAAGGTCCCGATCGAGCTGGCGCAGCGCGCGAAAGAGACCGGGGACGTCGAGCGGATCGTCGTGCTGCTGGACGACACCGACGATCTGCCCGCGCTTCAGCCCCGCATCGAGGAGATGCTGTTGTCGTTCGACGACGCATTCGAGACACGCCGCTGGGACGAGCTCGCCGGCTTCTACGACGCGGTGGTTGCGCTCTATACGGGAATCTTCACCGTGTTCGCCGGCATCGTGGGTGTCGTGGTGATGTTCTCGGTCGCCAACACCATGACGATGGCGGTGTTCGAGCGTACCGGGGAGATCGGGGCGCTGCGGGCGATCGGCGCGCCTCGCTCCACGCTGATTGCCATGTTCCTGACCGAGGGCGTCGGGGTCGGGCTGCTCGGCGCCGGGCTCGGGGTGGTGGCGTCGTGGCTGATCGCCGGCGCGGTGCAGGCAGCGGGGGGCATTGCGATGCCGCCGCCGCCCGGGATGTCGCAGGGATTCCAGGCCTACTTCAGCCTTACCGGCGACGTGCTGCGCAACGCCTTCGCGGTCACTGTGGCCGCGACGCTCGTCTCCTCGGTCTACCCCGCCTTCGCAGCTTCGCGGATCCGAATCGTCGAGGCGCTGCAATCATGATGGCCCTGTCGTTTCCCGCTCGCTGCCTGCTCGTGACCGGCATCTGGCTCGCCCTCGGCGCCGGCGCCGTAACGGCGCGCGAGCCGACACTGCTCCAGCGGGTGGATACGGTGCGAGCACCGGCCGATGCGTTCACCTTCAGGGTCGAAGTCACGACGTCCGGCGGTGATGCGCTCGCGCTGTCCGTGCGCGTGTCCGGGCAGGTGAAGAGCCTCGTCCGCTATCTCGCTCCTCCTCGAAGCGCCGGACGTACCTTGCTGTTCGTCGAGCGCAACATGTGGGTATACGTCCCCGGCACCCGCCGGGTTCTGAGAATCTCGCCGCAGCAGCGGATCCTGGGCGGGGTGGCGAGCGCCGATGTCGCCCGGGTCGTCTATTCGCTCGACTACGCCCTCGATTCCGTGGAGGAGCTGCCGGAGGAGGACGGGGAGCGTCGCCGGCGCCTCGTCCTGTCCCGCCTGTCCAGGGGTGCGGCCTACGGGCGGATCGATCTCGTCGTCGCCGGCGAGGACGTCCGCCCGCTCCGTGCGTCCTTCTTCGCCGCCTCCGGCCGCCGCCACCTCAAGACCGCGTACTTCGAAGGCTACCGGGAGGTGCTGGGACGGTCGCGACCGACCGTCCTGCGGGTGATCGATCACTTGAACGCGGACGAGGAGACGCGCATCGAGTACTCGGGCTTCGCGCTCGAGGACACCCCAGGCGCATGGTTTCAACCGACCTACCTCAAACGACTGAGGTGACGTGCGGGCCGCGCGCACCGTACCCCCCCGCCGATGTGAACCCCAGTCCCGCCGAACCGGGAGCCCCGAACAATGCACTGTTTCCACGCGATTGCCGTCCATCGATGCGCCCGCGGGTCGCGATTGCCGTCGCGGGCGCATGGACGGGTTGCCCGCATCGATATGCCGGGGAATCGCCGTCGTGGTGTCGCGACCCGGACCTTCCGCGGACTGGCGGCTGCCGTCGCGCTGGCTGCCGTCCCCACCATGGGCGCGGGTGCGGATGCGTGGCAGTGGTCTTCACAGGGGCTGCTCGACGTTCGGGGACGCGTCAGCGAGGCCAACGCGACGCGGCTCGTGCCCGAACCGGAGCGCGTCGGACACGACCGCCGCTTCCTCGCGGCCGCCGCCGCCGGAGGGCTGCGGGCCTGGAACGGGCCGGTGACCGTGACGGGTGCTGGCCGCATGCTCGCACGCACCCACCCGCGCGAAAGCGAGCGAGCGGTGCGGCTTCACGTGGACGAGCTTCACGCGGAGTTCGCAGCGACTCACGAGCACTTCCTCTTCGCCGGGCGCCGGCACATCGTTCACGGACGGTCGCTGGGGGTGAACCCTCTCGACGTCGCCGTCGATCCCCTCGATCTCGACCAGGCCCTGGATACGGAGCGGCGGCGGGCCGAAGTCGAAGGGCAGGACATGCTCGGTTTCGAATCGCTGCCCGGCGATCGGTTCACGTTGACCGGGTACTGGGCCCCGGGCGAGCGTGCGTTGCTGGCCGGTGCGTTCACGATGCCGCGGTGGAACGCCGACCTCACCGTGCTGGCGTTCGACGACGACGAGCGTCCCGGCGCGGGATTGTCCATGTCGCGCACCCTTGGCGAAGCGCTGCTTGCCTACGCGGACGTCGTGGTGCGCCGGGGCCGGGATCGGACGGTCATCCGATCGGATCGGGGCCCGGACGCCGCTCCGGGCGCGTTCCTGGTCGAAGAGGGCGGCGCCTCCCGGTTCTTCGCGCAGTCGAGCGTCGGACTCGGCTACACGCTCGAAGTCGGCGCCACCTTCAACCTGGAGTACTACTTCGACGCCAACGGCTACTCCGACCGGGAATGGGGCCTGGTCACCGGCCTGATTGCGGACAACGACGGGAACCGCGGGGACGTGCGCCTGCGCGAGCTCGCCACCGGCAATCTCCTGCTGCTGAGCAGGCCGCTCCGCCGACTCACGCTGCGGCGCCACTACGGCTTCTTCCGCGCGCAGCACCCCGGCCTGTTCGGGCGCGATCTCGCCGCCGAGATGACGGTCTTCCACAACCTCGCGGACCGCACCGGGAGCCTCGGGTTGCGCCTGGAGCGTGAATTGGGTCCGAACGTGCTCGTGGGCATCGAGGGGCGCTGGCTCTACGGCGGCGACCTTGACGAGTTCGCGCTGCGCACGGCGAGGCGATCCGGGTCCGTCCACGTCACCGTCAATTTCTGAGTCGTGAGCATCGCCCGGGCGAGTGCGTCAAGGAGCTTGGCGTTGGCGTTTCCGGTGCGTTGTTCGGTGCGATCGCGCGCACACAAGAGCCGTTGCAGGTGCTGGCCGCTTCTCTCGTGGTAAAGCAGCTTCCAGCCGTTGCGCTCCATCAGAGCTCGACGTCACCGACGATGGGTTCGTCAAGGTTCGTCAAGAAGGGCGTTGCGCTCTGCCGCCTCGGTGAGGGCTTGTGCGAGGTCCTCGGGGAGGTCGTGGACGTTGCGTCCGGAGTCGATGTCCTTGTCGAGCAGTGCGAGGAAGGCTCCGAACCCTTCGGCGCTACCAGTGCCCGATCATGATGCCGAGGCGCTCGTCGCGCTCCGGACCCATGTCGAACAGGACTCCCTCCGGCATCTCGGTGCGGTTGCGGCGGCGGCGGAGCCAGGCGAACAGCCGTTCGTGCATCCCGCGTCGCACGCTCTCGTAGCCGGGCGCTTCCCCGAGGTCCACGAGCTCCAGGGGATCCCGGTCCAGGTCGAAGAGCTGGGGGTGGAACCTTTCGTGGAAGACGTACTTCCAGCGATCGGTGCGCAGCATGTGCGCCCGGCACTCCCAGGGATGCACGCCGAGCAGCGTGCGCGGGCCCCGGTCGCTGAAGTCGATCTCGCTCACCGCGAAGTCGCGCCACTCCAGTACGTCCTCGCCGCGGAGAAGGCCGAGCAGGGACCGGCCCTCCACGCGTTCGGTCCGTATTCGTCCGCCTGCGAACTCCACGAACGTCGGCAGCAGGTCCACCGCCTCCACGAACCGATCGTCCGTCGTTCCGCGGGTGGCGTCGGCCTGCGGTGAGGGGTCGCAGAGGATCATCGGGATTCGGGCCGAGCAGTCGTGGAACAGGTCCTTCTCGCCCAGCCAGTGGTCGCCGAGGTAGTCGCCGTGGTCGCTGGTGAACGCGATCAGGGTCCGCTCGGTCAGGCCGCGCCCGTCGAGGTAGCGGAGCAGCCGCCCGAGGTGGTCGTCGACCTGCCGGATGAGGCCCATGTAGGTCGGAATGACCCGCTCGCGGACCTCGTCCCGGGAGAAGTTCCCGCTGTAGTCCTGTTCCATGAAGGCGCGCTGGACCGGGTGCGGGTTCACGCGCTCGGCGTCGGCCCGCACCGCCGGGAGGACGTGATCGCGGGTGTAGAGGGCGTGGTAGGGATCCGGGGCGATGTAGGGCCAGTGCGGCTTGATGTAGCTCAGGTGCAGGCACCAGCGCCGGTCGTCGGGGGTCTGCTCCAGGAACTCGATGGCCCGGTCGGTGGTGAACGCGGTCTCCGAATGGGCCTCCGCGACCCGGGCCGGCAACCCCGCGTGGCGCATCTGCCAGCCGCTCGCGCGTCGTCCGTCCTCGCCGATGGCGCTGTTCGCGTACAGCTCCCACGGATTGTCCCCGTCGTATCCCCGGGCACGCAGGTAGTCGTTGTAGCCCAGGCGGGGAGGCAGGATGGGATCGGGATAGAGCCCCTCCAGCTTCTCGAACGGCTCGAAGCCGCCGTTGGCGACGGCCCGGCCGACGGCGGAGTCCGCGTCGACCCCGAGACGCTCCAGCGCGTCGCGCGGGCCGGTCACGTCCATCTTGCCGACCAGCACGGGAGCGACGTCGAGCTCCCTCATGCAATCCCCCAGCGTCAGCTCCCCGAGCCTGATCGGATCCGCGTTCGTCATCGCGCCGTGCGACGACATGTAGCGTCCGGTGTGGAAGCTCGACCTCGACGGTCCGCACAGCGGCGCCTGGCAGTAGGCCCGGGTGAATTGGACACCGCGCGCCGCCAGCCCGTCGATGTTGGGCGTCTGAAGATGCGGATGGCCGTAGCAGGAGAGGTAGTCCCACCGGAGCTGGTCGCACATGATGAACAGGATGTTGGTGTCGCCGTTCAACGTTCCCTCCCGCTCTCAGTCCGCGGCGGAGTCGATCCGCACCGCCTCCAGCCGGGCCGGATCGAACGGCGCGAGGTCGACGCTCGACGACGCGCCGTCGCAGAGCAGCTCGGCCATCGCTCGCCCGCTCGCGGGAGCGTTCAGCATGCCCCAGCAGTTGTGGCCGGTCGCGACGTAGGCGCCCGGGACGTCCGCGATCGCGCCGAGCAGCGGCATCGCGTCCGCGCAGATCGGGCGGTAGCAGGCCTGGGCGCGGAGAACGTCCGCGCCGCCGAGATGGCTCGAAAGCGCGGCGCAGATGCGGGCGATCTCCCGGCACTTCGCCTCGTCGACGGAAACGTCGGCGGGGTCGATCGGCAGCGGGTCGTCGGAGGACTGGCCGCAGGCCCACACCTCGCCGTCCGCCCGGGCGACGATCTCCGGCGAGGTCCGCTCGCCCGACGCGCTCTCGTACTCGACGAACAGTGCCTGCGCGGGCACCGGCGCGCGGGGCGCGAGCACCACGCTGTAGCCCTTCAGTCCCGCAACCGGCGGAAGTGGCAGCCACTGCGCGGCAAGGATGGACCATGGCCCCATCGCGATGACCGCCGCGTCGGCAGCGATCTCGGTGCCGTCGACGCGTACCCCCCGCACCGCGCCGTCGGCGTCGCGCTCGATGCCCTCCACGGTGCCGTGCGCGAGCCGCGCGCCGCGCTGGCACGCGGCGTCGACCAGGGCACGGGTGAATCGCTCGGGATGGATGGTCGCGGTGGTGTGGGGCGAGCCGATGGCGGAGTGCACCGCGCAGCGCCCGTCCAGCCAGTCCGGCGAGGCCATGCCACGGTACCGTTCGACGCCGCCGTCATCGCTTCCGGCGACGAGCAGGGTATCGATGCGCCGGTACCCGTAGTCGGCGTCGAGGGTACGGGCCAGCTCCGCGTGCAGGTCGAAGCTCGCCCGCGCGAGCTCGGCCTGCGGCTGGCCGTCGCACCAGTCGCGTGCGATGAACCCGCCGGACTTGCCGGATGCCGCACACGCGATGTCTTCGCGTTCCACGAGGGTGGCGGCGATTCCGCGCTCGGCGAGGAAGTACGCGACGGAAGCGCCGATGACGCCACCGCCGCATATCACGATGTTCATGGTCCGAACCTCCGTCCGTGCCCGCTCCCGCCGTTCGGGCGCCGGGTTTGGAGCGGCGGGCGTTGCGAGGGGTCGGCCCTCAGTCCTCGACCGGCCAGTCCTCCTGCGTCTGCGCCCCCCATGGCTGGCGGGCGAAGATGCGCCTGACCATCGGCTCGAAGTACTCCAGGGGGCGGGTCTCGTAGGCGGGGTCGAACGCCATCTGGTCGTACTCGCCGGTGAAGCGCACCGTCATGTCGTACGCAGGATGGTCCCGATGGCGATCGCGAGCGTTCTTGTCCAGCCCGATCTTGTCCCAGAAGTAGTACCCCTGGAACACGTCGTGGTGCCTGAGCATCCAGTACGTGTGCCGTGCCACGAACGGGCGCAGGATCTCGGCGCCGAGGACCGCGTGGTTGTGCGGCGCGAGCGAATCGCCGATGTCGTGCAGCAGGCCCGCGACGACGATCTCCTCGCACTCCCCGGCGTCCTCGGCCCGGGTCGCGGTCTGCAGCGAGTGCCCGTAGCGATCGATCTGCCCGCCGGGGAACGTGTGGTGCAGCGATTCCATGAAGGCAAGGAGCCGCTCCGGCGTTGCGGCCATGAACGGCTTCGCGAGCGCCGACTGGAGCTCGTAGTCCCGCACCGTGCCTTCGTCCATCCGCACGTAGCCCACCTTTCGCTCTTCCGCGACCTCGGCCATCTTCGATCTCCTCCGGTGCTCGGACCGATCCGGTTTCAGGGTGCCGGATCCGTGACGGCGGCGCGAACGTCGCGCGGCCCGCTCGCACGAACGCGCCACACGTCCGAACGCTACTCCACGAACGCAATCCGGACAACGATCGTCGTCGACGCCGGCGGATCGGTGCCGGGGGAAGCGAAATGGAGGTGTCGCGTCTCGCGGCGGACACCGGTCGCCGGCCCGCGTTGCATTCGGGCGGTTCGGGTACGACGGTGGCGGCAGATTCCGAAGCTCAGTAGGTGTCGAACATGCGCTGGAGCTCATCACCATCGCGTGTGCGGGTGAGTCCCAGCATGAGCAGGATACGGGCCTTCTGCGGCGTCAGGTTGTCGGTGGTCACGCTGCCGAGCGCGTGCGACTCCCCGAGCGCGGGTACCCGCCCGCTCCCCGCCCGCGAGCAGTGGCCGACGGCGACTCCCGCGCGCGCCGCCTCGTTCAGCGCTTCGAGCTGGGCTGGGGGCACCAGGCCGGGCGCGAATCCGGCCGCGACGATGCCCTGCGCGCCGGCTGCCACGCACGCCCGCACCAGGGCGCCGTCCGCGCCCGCGTAGGCGTGCACGACGTCGACCCGGGGGAGGGCGTCGAGTCCGCTCACGTCGAACTCGGTGTCCGGGGCGTGCCGGCGAAGCGGCGCACGGTAGAACACCACGCCGTCGGCGTCGGCGTGTCCCAGCGCGCCGAAGTCGGGGCTTCGAAACGTCTGCAGTCGAAGGGTCGAGGTCTTGGTGCCTTCGCGGGCGGCCTGGATCTCGTCGTTCAGGACGATCATGACGCCCTTTCCACGCGCGTCCGGCGAACCCGCGGTGCGCACTGCGTTCACGAGGTTGAGCGGACCGTCGCCCGAGACCGCGGTGGCGGGCCGCTGCGCCCCGACCAGCACCACGGGAACGTCCACTTTGAGCGCGAGGTTCAGGAAGTACGCAGTCTCCTCCAGCGTCGCGGTGCCGTGGGTGATCACGATGCCGTCGAGCGCGGGGCGCCCGGCGACCAGCGCGTGGATCCTCGACGCGAGCGCGAGCCAGTCGCGGGGGCCGATGCCGTGGCTCTGGAGCACGTCGTAGGCGATCGGCGTGACTTCCGCGACCTGCGCGAGCTCCGGGGTGCGGGCGAGCAGCTCGTCGATGGAGAGCATCCGCTTGCGGTCGATGTAGCGCACGAGCTCGAGCCCGTCGCCGCCGACCGACGCGATCGTCCCGCCGGTGCCGATGACCGCGACCGAGGGTTTGCGGGGGTCGTTCATGCGCAGCGCTCCTTCCTTGCTGGCCGGCTCTTCAGATGGCAGGACTCTAGCAGCGTTCCCGATCGGCATCGTACCGGGCGCGCGTGCCGCGAGCGCCGCTACACCCTCGCGGCCAGCACGCCGTATCCTCCACGGACATCGGAGCGAAGACACTCGCTCGCCCGAACCGGAGACCGCCGACGTGCCCCGGAACCCACCCGCATCGCAGGGAATTGTGAACGACCCGCTGCTTCAGCCGTTCACGCTGAAGCACCTCACCTTCCGCAACCGCATCATGAGCACCAGCCATGCGAGCGGCCTCGCCGAGGGCGGGATGCCCGCCGAGCGCTACCAGCGCTATCACGAGGCGAAGGCCAGGGGCGGAATCGCGCTCACGATGTTCGGCGGCTCGTCGAACGTCTCCCCCGACTCCCAGTGGAACTTTCCGCAGATCAACCTGCACGACGAGCGCATCGTCGAGCACTTCCGGCGGTTCTCGCACCGCATCCACGCCCACGGTGCGCTTCTGATGTGCCAGATCACGCACGTGGGCGGCCGCGGAGAGCCTTACGCCGGGGCGCGGCTCGCGCCCATCGGACCGTCTCCGGTGCGCGAGACGCTGCACCGGGCGTTCGCACGGGAGATGGACGACCACGACATCGAGCGGGTCGTCGCCGACTACGCCCGCGCCGCCGTGCGGTGCCGGGAAGGCGGACTGGACGGCATCGAGACCCTGACCGGCGCGCACCTGATCGGGCAGTTCCTGTCGCCCGCGACCAACCACCGCACCGACCGGTTCGGCGGCTCGGTCGAGAACCGCTGCCGGTTCGGCCTGATGGTGCACGAGGCGATCCGAAAGGCGGTGGGCGACGACTTCGTGGTCGGCATCCGGTTCGTGGTCGACGAGACCGGGGAGGGCCGCCTCGACTTCGAAGAGTGCCTCGAGATCGCCCGAATCTTCGAGGCGTCGGGGACCGTCGACTTCTTCAACGCCATCTACGGCCGCATGGACACACAGATCAAGCTCGCGGTGGACTGCATGCCGGGCATGGCCTCGCCCATGGCGCCGTTTCTCGCTCGGGCCGGCGCGTTCAAGCAGGCGGTGGATCTGCCGGTCTTCCACGCCACACGCATCGCGGAGCTCGCGACCGCGCGCCATGCGATCCGGGACGGGCTGCTCGACATGGTCGCGATGACCCGTGCCCATATCGCGGACCCGGAGCTCGTCGCGAAGCTCGTGCGGGGCGAGGAGGAGCGGGTGCGCCCGTGCGTCGGCGCCACCCACTGCATGAGCGAGCTGCGCCCGACCTGCCTCCACAACCCGTCGCCCGGCCACGAGGACGAACTCCCCCACCAGGTCGAGCCGGCGGCGGCGAAGCGGCGCGTGCTCGTCGCGGGCGGCGGCCCGGCCGGGCTCGAGGCGGCGCGGGTATGCGCAGAGCGC
>MKWU01003247.1_pt1 | contig 21981 bp, 14 predicted proteins | sample 809101 | NCBI WGS metagenome assembly MKWU01 (sample SAMN05860141, study PRJNA318959) | sponge metagenome | host: Aplysina aerophoba | place: Slovenia: Piran, Adriatic Sea, Gulf of Piran | collected 2013-05-07 | reverse complement strand
TAGCCGGTGACATCGACGCCCAAATCTCCTTTCAGGTCCATGCCAAGCAGATCCGGGTTGGCGTGGGCGATCAACTGATCGTTCTCATCGAAGATGAAGACATAGTATTCGCCGTCCGCGCTCTCCGCTGTGTTGTAGTACTCAACCGTCGCGTCTCGGCCCTGGGCTTCATAACGCTGCAGGGCCCGCTCTACCATGGCCACCGTGTAGGCCACAGGATGCGCTTTGGCGGCGCCCAATTCCAGACCGGGCAAAACCTGATACCAGCCAGAGCCGAAGACGAGGCCGTCATGACGGACGATCCAGGTATGTTTGTACTCATGGTTGCCGGTGGCGATATTGAGGAAGAAGTAGTCGACCCAGAGGCCTTCCTCGTCGACATTGTGCAGAAGTTCACCGTAACGGTATCCGGTGATATCGACGCCGAGCTCGCCAATTTCATCGCCTATGGAATACTGTCCGCGCAGCTCCTCGCTGGGGTGGCCGATGAGGATGTCGTCTTCGTCGATGAGGAAGACGTACCATTCGCCGTCGACGTTTGCGGGCGAGTTAATGTATTCGAGGGTGGCTTCGCGTCCCTCCGTTTTGTAGCGCTGGATGGCCTGTTCAACAAGATGGACGGTGTAGCCTGGACGATCGGCCTTGGTGGGGTCGCTGCGGGAGAGATCGGGCAGAATCTGATACCAGCCGGAGGCGAAGATCAGCCCGTCGCGGCGCACGGCCCAAGTATGTTTGAACTCCTGGTTGCCGGTGGCAAGGTTGAGGAAGATGTAATCGACCCATTTCCCCTCCTCGGTGGCGCTGGCTATCGCTTCGCCTTGTCGATAGCCGGTTATATCCACCCCTACAGGGCCATGCAGGCTCTCACCCAGCAGCTCCGGGTTGGCATGGGCGATAATCTCGTCGTTCTCGTCAGTGATGAAAACATACCATTCGCCGTCCACGCTTTCGGGAGAGTTATAGTAGTCAACGGTGGCTTCCCGCCCCTCGGCGTCGTAGCGTTGCAGAGCTTTCTCCACCATGGCCACCGTGTACCCCGAGCGATCGGCCTTGGTAACCTGCCTGCTTTCCGTGGTGACGGCGCCATCCATTTGCGAACTGGATAGCATATATTGATCACAGCCGGACAGAAATACAACGGCAGCCACCAGTACGGCTGCCAATCTACTTAGCAATAAACGATTGTGCACTGCTTGCCTCCTGTAGCGCTCTTCATTGAGAGCCGGTGGTTCCGGGACTAACGGTTAAACATGCAGACTTCACAGAAACATACCGAACATACCTGCACCGAGCCATCCAGTGAGGTGTGTTCGGCAGAAGGAAAAAACGTATGCTCTCCAGCCTGAACTCCGGCGCCAGAAATTATCGCGTGCGCCTCTGCTGGAAAGAGGCGCGGATGGTTCGAGACACGACCGGTTTCGCTCTTTCGCGAAACCTGCGCGCGTCTGACGAGCCGCAGCCAAATTATCAGGCCGCCGCCGAATCTCCAAACTGCCGGAGTCGGCGGCGGCCATAACTGAATCTGTCTACAGTGTCTTGGCGCGGCTGGCGATGCGTTCGGCGACGAGCGAAACGAACTCTGCTACCGGCATTCCATTCTGGCGGCCGCCGTCGCGCCGGCGCAGCGAAACGGTCTCCTCTTCAATCTCGCGATCGCCGACGATCAGCATATAGGGGACCTTCATGCCCTGGGCCTGGCGGATCTTATTGTTCATGCGGTCGCTGCTGAGGTCGGCGGAGACCCGCGCGCCGGCGTCGGTAAGCCGCTTCTCGATCTGGACCGCGTATTCGTTGTGGGCCGACGTAACAGGAATGACCCGCACCTGTTCGGGCGACAGCCAGACCGGGAAGTTGCCGCCGTAATGCTCGATGAGGAAGCCGATCATGCGCTCGTGCGTGCTGAGCGGCGCCCGGTGAATGCACAGCGGGATCTCCTCCTCGCCGGCGGCGTTGATGTAGGAGAGGTCCAACCGTTCCGGCTGCGCGAAGTCGACCTGATTGGTGGCGAGGGTGAACTCGCGGCCGATGGCGCTCCAGATTTGCACGTCGATTTTCGGGCCGTAGAAGGCGGCCTCGTCCGGCTCCTCTTCAAACGGCACATTGCCCTCGGTCATGGCCTGACGCACCATCTCCTCGGTCTGCTCCCAGAGCGTTCGATTGTCGACGTACTTTTCGCCCAGCTTTTTGGGGTGATGCGTGCTGAGGCGCATGACAAAGCGGTCGATTTCGAAGAGGTCGAAGTAAAGCTTGTAGAGATCGACGACCCCCATGAACTCCTGGGCGAACTGTTCCCGGGAGCAGTAGATGTGGGCGTCGTTCATCTGCATGGAGCGGACGCGCATCAGGCCGAAAAGCTCGCCGCTCTGTTCATAGCGGTAACAGGTTCCGTATTCGGCCAGGCGCACGGGCAGTTCGCGGTAGCTGCGCAGCTTGGAGCCGAAGATTTTGTGGTGCATGGGGCAGTTCATTGGTTTTACGTAGTAGGTGACGCCTTCCATCTCCATCGGCGGGTACATGCTGTCTTTGTAGAAGTCGAGGTGCCCGCTGCGCAGGAAGAGGTCCTCTTTGGTGAGATGGGGCGTGCGTACGCGATCGTAGCCGGCGGCCTCTTCGGTCTCTTTGGCCAGGCGTTCGAGCTCTTCGATGATTACGGCGCCGCGCGGCAGCCAGAGGGGCAGACCGGGCCCGACTTCCTCTTCGAAGATGAAGATCTCCAGTTCGCGGCCCACCTTGCGGTGATCCCGTTTCTTGGCCTCTTCGAGCTGATCGAGGTGTTTCTTCAGCTCTTTGCGGTTGCGCCAGGCGGTGCCGTAGATGCGCTGCAGCATGGCGTTTTTCTCGTCACCCCGCCAGTAGGCGCCGGCGACGCTGAGAAGCCTGAAGGCGTCGGCGACGATTTTGCCGGTGTGCTCGACGTGGGGTCCGCGGCAGAGGTCTTCGAATGTATCATGCTTGAAGGTACTGATGACAGGCTTTTCGTCCGCTTCGTTGCCGTACTCGTCGATTTCGCCCTGGTCGAGGCCGTCGATCAGCTCTAATTTGTAGGGCTGGTCGGCGAAGAGCTGGCGGGCCTCGGCGGCGCTGACCTCGCGATAGTCAAATTCATGTTTGCCGCCGATAATCTGGCGCATGCGCTTCTCGATCGCTTTCAGATCTTCCGGTCGGAAGGTGTGGGGGGAGCCGTCCTGGTCGGCGCCGAGATCGAAGTCGTAATAGAAGCCGTTTTCGATCGGCGGACCGATCGCGAACTTGGCCTCGGGGTATAGTTCCAGCACGGCCTGCGCCATGACGTGGGCAGCGCTATGGCGAATTTTATACAGGCCATCGATTTTACTAGCCATCTCCGTTGCTCCTGTGTACTGCAGTGGGTGTGGTCAGGTAGGCTACCACTTCGTTTTGTGAATGCGAAGTGAGTCGCGGCCCGTGGACAGGTAAGACCACAGGCCGCCGAGGTTTGCCGCTAGCCACTATTAGTCAACCACGCAGCGCTCCACCAGGTAAGGTAGAGCAGCTGCTGCATCCCCTTTACCAACGGCAATGGGTTGATCCATTCACTCAGACGGTGGGCGTCGCCGCCGTCGGTAAGGCCCACGCAGACGGCGGGAATGTTACGGCTGAGGGGCACATTGGCATCTGTGCTGCTGACGCGCGCATCAGTGCGCTCCTTGACGCCTATCTCCTGCAGAATGGTGGAGGCGGCTTGTACGAGCGGATGCTGAAAAGGAAGCGCGCCTGCGGGCCGGTCGCCGATCTGTTCAAGGCGTAAAGTCAGGCCGTCGCGGTGTGCGTGGTGCGCCTGCACGTGGCGTTCTACTATCTTGCCTATCTGCCCGTCCAGCCAGGCGAGCGTTGGTGGAGATTCGCTGCGCAGGTCCAACTCCATCCACGCTTCCTGGGCGATGGTATTGACGGAGGTGCCGCCACCGATGCGGCCGATATTGAAGGTTGTACGGGGTGTTTGCGGCAGCGGTAGTTTCAGCATTTCTTCGGCCAGCGATACCAGGCCGTGAACAGCGCTGGCTGCGCCGAAATCACCCCAACTGTGGCCCCCCGGCGCGACGGCGGATGTGCGATAGCGGCGCACGCCGAGGGCCTGGTGGACGATGCGGCCCAGCCCCATTCCTTCGAGCACGATCACAGCCCCGAGGGCGCCGCGCCCATTAGGGGAAGGATCTGTGCTGTGAATTGCCCCATCGGCCCGCTTATCCAGGCGATCTACGACGCGGCGCATGCCGCGCAGGTCGCCCACGCCCTCTTCCATCGAGTTGGCGACCAGCCAGATGTCGACGGGCGGGGGGGCGAGTTGCGTCAGGGTTTCGGCCAGGATGAGGAGGCCGGCAACGCCGGTCGAGTTGTCGCCGATGCCTGGTCCGCGGAGGAAGCCATTGTTCAGGCGGCTTAGGCGCAGATCGGTTTCGGGTGGGAAGACGGTATCGGTATGGGCGGAGACGAGCAGGGCGGGTTGGGTCTGCGGGCGCGGGCCGCGGACGCGGCCATAGACATTGCCCAATTGATCGCGCGTTACGTCGGCCAGGCCGATGGCCTGCATGCGGTTCTCCACCCAGGCGGCCCGTTCGGTTTCGGCGCCGGTGGGGGAGGGGATCTGCTGGACGGAGATGCAGAGGTCGATTAGTTGTTCGAGCTGGCCGGTATAGGCTGCGCCTGCGGCCTGCACTGCGCTCCCGTGGGGAAGCCCGTCAATCAACATGAAACACCTGTGGAAAGGTTTCCTTCGTCTCTGTATATTAGCGCCGTAAAAGAAGAACAGGGGCGCCCGGTCGAGCGCCCCTGTATTTCAGGCTTATCACTGCGCCCAGAGGGCACCCGCCGAAAGTTTATTCATACCAGCCGGAGCCAATGAGCAGTCCGTCGTGGCTCACGGCCCAGGCATGCTTGGTCTCCTCCTCGCCGGTGGCGGGGTTGACGAACACATAGCTTACCCACAGCCCCTCCTCCGTCGCTTCCAGCAAGTCGGTGCCGAAATGATAGCCGGTGGAGTCCAGGCCCAGCTCTTCCTTCAAGTCCATACCCAGCAGATCCGCATTGGCGTGCGCGATCAACAGATCATCCTCGTCGAAGATGTAGACATACCAGGATCCATCGACGCTTTCCGGCGTGTTGTAATGGGCGACCGTAGCCTCTCTGCCATGCGCTTCGTAGTGGCGAAGCGCACGGTCGACAAAGGCAATCGTGTACTCAGCGGGATCTTCCTTGGTTACCCCCAGCGACAACGTCGGGAGTACCTGGTACCAGCCGGAAACGAAGATCAGTCCATCGCGCCTCACCGCCCAGGCATGCTTGTACTCCTGCCGGCCGGTGGCAGGGTTGAGGAAGATATAGTCGATCCACTTCCCCTCCTCGGTGGCGGTGGCGATCTCAGCGCCGTGCTTATAGCCGGTGATATCGATGCCGGTCTCTTCCATCAGGCTTGCGCCCACGTAGACGGGATTGGGGTGGGCGATTAAGATGTTGTTTTCATCGGCGATAAATACATACCACTCGCCGTCCACGCTCTCCTGGGAGCTGTAGTATTCGACCGTCGCCTCCAACCCTTTGGCGTCGTAAATCCGCAGGGCCTTCTCTACCATGGCCACGGTGTAGCCAGGACGATCGGCCTTGGAAACCTTCCCGCCTTGCCTGGCGTCGGAACGATCCGAACGACCCATCTGGTCCATGTTATCCTGAGAGTCCGCTCTATCCATTCGGTCCGAACGACCCGTCTGGTCCATGTTATCCTGAGAGTCCGTTCTATCCATTCGGTCCGAACGACCCATCTGGTCCATTTTATCCTGAGAGTCCGTTCTATCCATTCGATCCGGATGAACCATTCGTTCCATACGCGAAAGGGACGGTTTCCAGGTACGGGGTGACATCATGTGATAGCAACCGGACAGGAATACGGCGGCGGCCACCAGGACGACGGCCATTCTGATGTGAAAAATACGATTACGCATTGGTCTTCCTCCTAAAGCGCTCTTCATCGAGAACCGGTGCTACTTGGCCGGACGGTTAACATGCAGATTTCACAGAAATATACCGAACGTACCTACACCGAGCCATCAAGTGAGGTGTGTTCGGCAGAAGGAGAAGATATATACTCTCCAGCCTGAACTCCAGCGCAGAGAAGTTGTCTAATTCGCCGCTTCAAGCAGAGGCGAGATTGCTTCAGAACACTGTCAGTTTCGTCGCTGACGGAAACCCTGCTCATGTTTGACTGGCCGCGGCCAAAGTATCACGCTGCCGCTATCTCTCCCAAATTATGGAGCCGGCGGCACCATACCGAACCACGTTGTTCGGCAACGGCCCAGGTGGGAGATACTGGACTTGAACCAGTGACCTCTACGATGTCAACGTAGCGCTCTAGCCAACTGAGCTAATCCCCCGTAAGTAAGGATTCAACTATAGCACAACGCAGTTTCAGCCACAAATGACGGCGGTGCGGCGCAGTTCGGCAAAAGGGGGATAGGACGAGGGCGGGGGTGTACCGTTTGACCACTTTCGTTGGCTGATGCGCTACCGTTTCGCTTTATGAGCGCCTATGCTGTGCCGCTGCTGTTCTGGTGTATAATGGCAGGACCTCAGTGGTTAGTGGATTGCAGGCCCACTAACCACGAATCATTTTTCACCACAGCGTTCAGCCTCATGATGGAGAGCACAATGAAAGTTCTGATTACAGCGGGGTGGGTCGACAGATTTGTGGATGACTTCCGGCAGGAGTTTCCGCAGGTGGAGTTTGTGCTTGCGGATACGACTGAGGAGATCACGGCGCAGGCAGCCGACGCCGAGGCCGCCTTCGGCCCGATAAACAGCGCCCAGTTGCAGGCTGCGCCCAACATCCGCTGGATCCAGGCGTCCAGCGCCGGCGTGGAATGGATGCCCAATGTGCCAGAGTTGGCGGAGCGGGGGATAACCGTCTGCAATACGCGGGGCGCGCATGCCACGACGATTGCAGAGCATACGATGGGGATGCTGGTGTTCCTGACGCGCGGGTTTGGTCCGCTTCATAAAGCGCAACAGCGGCACGAGTGGGGCGTCCCCGAGGGCACGCGGCTGGTGGGTCTGGTTGGTCTGAAAATGGGCATCGTCGGCCTGGGGAATATCGGCCGGCAGATCGCAAGACGGGCGGCGGCTTTTGATATGGATGTGAGCGCGGTCGACGTCAATCCGATGGAGAAGCCGGACTATGTTACGGACCTGCAGTTGATGGACGGCATGCCGGCGCTGTTGCGGGATTCGGACGTGGTGGTGGTGACAGTCCCAATCACTGCACAGACGCGGGGCATGATAGGGCCGGACGAACTGGCCCTGCTGAAGCAGGACGCCTTTTTCATCGTCATCTCGCGCGGGGGCATCATTGATGAGCCGACTCTGATCCGGATGTTGGAGGAGGGCAAGCTGGCCGGCGCGGCGCTGGATGTGGCAGCCACGGAGCCGCTGCCGGCGGACGATCCGCTGTGGGACGCGCCGAATCTGTTCATCACACCGCACAGTTCGCCCTCATCGGTCCAGACCACGTCCAATGTCAGGCACATTATGAGAGAGAACTTGAAACGCTTTCTGAATGGCGAACCGCTACAGAATACGGTAGGTATAGAACGCGGTTACTGATGTACGTTTAGATGGAAGACGCGCTTTCCCTGGATTGCGTGGAGGCTAAAAGCGGGCGAGAGTCGCGCGATCCCAGGGTGCAGCCTTTGCGAGGCGTCCTGATACCAGAATGAAATCACACTTAAGGAGACCATAGCATGCAAGTCGTTGACGTTGTCGCTCACTGCCTGAAAGAGGAGGGCACGGAGATTCTTTTTGCCTATCCGGTAAACTATCTGATCGAATCGGCCGCCAAATTGGACATCCGCACAATTATCGTGCGGCAGGAGCGCATCGGCCTGCACATGGCGGACGCGATCAGCCGCCTGAGTTCGGGCGACAAGATAGGTGTCTTCTGCATGCAGTCCGGGCCCGGTTCAGAGAACGCGTTCGGCGGCGTGGCGCAGGCATTCGGCGATTCCGCCCCGATCGTGGTGCTGCCGGGCGGCTATCCGCGGGCGATCAACCAGGTGCAGCCCAACTTCAACTCTGCGCAGAGCTATGCTTCGGTCACCAAGTCGAGCGAGCAGTTGACGACGCCGGAGATGACGGCGGATGCGATGCGGCGGGCGGTCGCGGCGGGGCGAAGCGGGGGGGCGCGGCCGGGGGCGGGGGGGGGTTCCGGCGGTGGTTTCCTCTGGGGAAGGGGGGGGGGTGGGGGGCGGCCGCGGCCGGCGCTGGTGGAGATTCCTGCCGATGTTTCCTCTGCGGAAGTGGCGGAGTTCGAGTACACACCTGTGCGGCGGCTGCGCTACGGGCCGGACCCGGCGGATGTGGAGCGGGCGGCGGATATGCTGGTGGCGGCGGAACGGCCGGTGCTCTATGCCGGCCAGGGTGTCCACTATGCCAAGGCGTGGGGCGCGCTGAAGGAGCTGGCAGAGCTGCTGGAGGCGCCGGTGACGACGACGCTCAACGGCAAGAGCGCCTTCCCTGAGACACATCCTTTGAGCCTCGGCTCGGCCAACCGTTCCCACTCCAGGGCGGTCGGAGAGTTCCTCAACGAGGCCGACGTGATTTTTGGCATTGGCTGCAGTTTCAGCTTCACCAGCTTCGGAGTCCGTATGCCGGCTGGCAAGACGATCATCCATGCCACTTTGGATCCGGCCGACATTAACAAAGATGTCGTGAGCCAGCACGCTCTGGTCGGGGATGCCGAACTTACGCTGCGGGCGTTGCTTGCGGCTGTGTCGGAACGGCTGGGCGGGCAGACGCGGGGCAGGCAGGCCGGGATCGCGGCCAGGATTGCCGAGAGCAATACCAAATGGGAGAGCGAGTGGGCGCATAAGGTCAACAGCGATGACGCGCCGCTCTCGCCTTACCGGGTGATTCGCGATCTTTATGCGACGGTTGATGTGCCCAATACGATCATCACGCATGATGCGGGCAGCCCGCGCGATCAGCTTTCGCCTTTCTGGAAATCAGAAACGCCGCTCTCTTATATCGGCTGGGGCAAGACGACGCAGCTGGGCTACGGTCTGGGTCTGGCGATGGGCGCCAAGCTGGCCTGCCCGGACAAGCTCTGCATCAATGTGTGGGGCGACGCCGCGATTGGCTTTACCGGCATGGACTTTGAAACCGCGGTGCGGGAGCGCATTCCTATTCTGTCGGTCCTGTTCAACAACTTCTCAATGGCGATTGAGATTCCGGTGATGCCGGTCTCTCAACAGAAATACGGCGCGACCGATATCTCCGGCAACTATGCCAAGATGGCGGAAGCGTTCGGCGGTTACGGCGAGAGGATTGAGACGCCGGATCAGATCATCCCGGCGATTGAGCGCGGCATCCAGAAGACAGAGGAAGGCGTGCCGGTGCTGCTGGAGTTCATCACTGCGAAAGAGACGGAGATCTCGCAACATATGTAACGGCAGTGGTCAGTGGCCGGTGATCAGTGGTTAGTGAATCGTAGATAGAAAATAAGGGAAATTGGCAGGTGGCCGGTGTTTTGAGGGTTTACCGGTCGCCTGCCAGTGCATTTGAGGACGGACCAATGAGCCAGAACAGTGAACGAGTTCCTATCTGTGTAGTCGGTTGCGGGGGCATGGGTCATCGCCACACGATCGCGTACCACACGCTGGAAGAGACCGGCATGTCGAATGTGGAGTTGATGGCGGTCTGCGATATCAACCGTGACAATGCCGAGCGGGTCGCGGGCGAGGTGGAGCGTCTGTTCGGTCGCAAGCCCCTGATTTTCACGGATCTGGACCGCATGCTGGCGCACCCGGACGTTGCCGCGGTCGATGTGGTTACGGACGGCTCCAGCCACCATGAGATTGCGACGGCGGCGCTGGCGGCCGGCAAACACGCGCTGGTGGAGAAGCCGCTGGGCATCACGATTCGGGCCTGCCGCCGCATTATTGACGCGGCCGAAGGGAGCGGCACTGTGCTGGCGACCGCGGAGAATTACCGCCGCGATCCGGTCAACCGGATGGTGCGTGCGGTGATCGACGCCGGAATTCTGGGCGACCCACTCCTGATGATCCAGACATCGCTGGGCGGCGACGACGTGATGTCGGCCACACCGTGGCGGCATCTGAAGGAGAAGGGGGCGATCGGCCTGGACATGGGCGTCCACTATGCCGATATTATCCGCTACTATCTGGGTGAATACGAGCGCATCTTTGGGCGGGGGTTGATCGTGGAGCCGGTGCGGCGGCGGCCCGTTGCCGAGAATCACCCGCTGATCTCATACCGGGAGCAGACGCGCACATACCCGGAGACAGTTGAGGCGACGGGCGAGGACTCGATTCTGGCGCAATATGCGATGCAGTCGGGGGCTACGGTGCAGTTCTCACACCTGGGCGGGGGCAGGGGGAGCAGTCGTTTCGAACGCAGTGTTCACGGCCGCTGGGGCGCGCTGGACGTGCCGCGGGACCGGACGGGCGAGGCGGTGCGGCTGCGGCTGGAGGAGCGGACGTTGGAGGGCAAGGAGATTTTGAGCCTGTTGCCCGACTTCTCTTTGAACGCGATCACCGCGCGGTTGTTCGGCGCGGATGGTGTTGTTTACGAACGGCCCGACGTGTCCCATGCCGAGATGGCGCTGGACGCCAGGCTGCTGGCGATCGAATATCACGACTTCGGTGAGGCGGTTCTGCAGGGCCGTGCGCCGGAGGTGGACGGCCGCGACGGCATGATCGCGGTGGCGGCAATTCTGGGCGCGTATGAATCGGCTGCTGTCGGGCGCGCGGTCGGGCTTGAGGAGCTGCTGTCGGGCGCGGTGCGGACGTATCAGGAGGAGATCGACGACGCGCTGGGGCTGTAGCTGACGAGGCGGCGGGGCAGGCGTGGAGGGTGATCGGCAGTTGACGGTTGTTGAATGCGCGACCGCTTCGCTATTTGAGCGGGAGGTGTTCTTACCGGATTGCGGCTGTTATTCGCTCTGCGTCGCGAGGGGATTGGGCGATACGACGTCGAGAAGCATTGGGTCTCCGGGGACATCCACCAACCAGCCAGCAACCCATCCCTGCTCTTCTTCTGCCGAGAAACTGTCGGTGAACGATACGAAGAACCAGCCGCTGTCTACGGTGCGGCCGAGCAGGCGCAGCTGTTCGCCGGGCGAGATGAGCCCGAGCGATTGGTAGCTTTCGCCGGGACCCTGGCGGAGATTCACCACGACGGAGGAGCGGGCATAGAGAGGGACGGCTTCGGCGGCAGCAGGTGTGGCGGCGGCGTTGGCAGTGGTGGTGCTCACCGTCGGTTCACCGGCAGAGACGATCGTTATCGATTGCCTGGACAGGGTTTCCCGTTCTTCGGCCAGGCGCATCGCGACGCGCGCTTCTACAGTTGCCTCGACGGCGGCGGTGGCGGCGTACTGAGGGTGGTTCTTCGCCCGTTCTTCGGCCAGGCGAATGGCGACGCGTGCCTCTACAGTTGCCTCCTGGGCGGTGGTTGACACGGTCTGGGACCGAAACGCCAGCGCGGAGAGGGCAAACAAGGTGATGATGAGGGGAATGGCGAGCGCGCCCAGCCAGACAAAACGCCGAGTCCTGCTGACGGGCGGGGGAATTTCGATGATGACTTCCGGCTTCAAGACGGGTACGTGGCGCCGGTGGATCGTGAGTGCGTTAGGTTGATGCACTGTCGCTTCGCTATCTGCGCGTGTGTGTGCGCTGCCCGGTTCAGCAGCATTCTGTTCGGCGGCGGACGGCTCCTGGACCCAGCCGTCATCGTCAGCGGAGTTTGTCGAATGCGCGCCTGACTGTGTGGAGCGCGGTGCGTTGTGGTTAATCACTTTGCAACAAAGATCAGATGGACAGGATAGCGGAATTACGGTGGTTGTTGACGCCGACGGTTCCACTATGCAATAACGGACAGATCAACTCGGTAACATATCAGTTCGGAATTTGAGTGTATCACATGCGCTACCGCTTCGCTATATGAGCGCCGGGAGCAGGCAGGCGGATTACGCAGAACGGACGAAGCGACCCTTCACAATAGACACACTTCAACACGGAGGAGCGTCCGGGCCGGCGCCCCTGTGTCACGCCGGCATAATGTCATTCTGTCATAATAGATCGCACACTATTATTGAGACGACGAGGCCACTCGTCTTAAAGGAGACCCCATGTACATCTCAATACAGGAAAACTTGCTGCCGGGCGCAACGCTGAACGAGAAGCTGGATTGCGCCGAGGCTCTGCAAATCGACGGTGTCGAAGTTCAGGGCCGATCACGACTATATGAACGCATCAGCGAATACGAAGCTGCTTTCAACAATCGCACAGTCCTCATTTCCTCCATTTGCGGCCAGGCAACGTTCGACTGGTTAGACCCGGACCCGGCCAAACGCCGGGCCAGCATTGACGAATCCAAGCGCAACCTGGAAGCTTGCGGTCACTTCGGCGCGGTCGGCCAGATAGTGCCGCCGATTTTCGGCCCGCCGCGGCTGCCAGATCTTTCGCCGCTCAAGGATGCGGTGGCGCTGGAAAAGGAGCTGCTGGTCGAGATCACGCGGGAACTGGCCGCGTTCGCTGACAGTCATGGCACGCTGCTGTTGTTAGAGCCTCTCAACCGCTATGAGCAACATCTGCTGCGGCGGCAGGAGGACGGGGTGGAAATCATCCAGAAGGCGGGGGACCCTCCTGGTGTGGCTCTGCTGACCGATTTCTTCCACATGCACATCGAGGAAGTCGACACACCGGCGACGATCCGCAAGATCGGCCCGTACATCGGCCATGTCCACGTAGCTGACAATACGCGTGTCCAGCCGGGTATTGGTGACATCGACTGGCAGTCGGGCATTCAGGCTTTGGCCGACGTTGGTTTCGAGGGCTATCTGACATATGAATGCCGCGTTGCCGGCGAGCCGAAAGCGGCCCTGGCGCAGTCGGTTTCCATGCTGCGGGAAACGATCGCGAGCGTACAGTAACGACTAATCAGCGACGGCATGGCGCAATGCATCAGCAGGCCTCTACAAGGCGATCATATCCCAGAGAATTCCAGTTGGTCAATCGGTTTCTTGAGCAGGATTCGTCCCGAAACGGGAGTTTATTTTTGCGGGCTTGACGGTCAATTACACTGGTGCAGAGCGACATTGGGGCCGGGGATGTCCTCTTACGTCAGTGTGGAGTATGTTCTGGACAATATACGTACGATCTGTCTACGGCCCGACTGACCTGCTCCAGGAGAGGTGTGAATCGACGCGTCGGACCCATTTCGGAGTGGCGGCGCGGCTCTGATGAATTTCCGGTTCGCTAAAAAGGAGCCGGCAACGCGCGGCCTGTGGGCCTCGATTGCCGGCTCCTTTTTTTGTCCTGAAAACCTGCCCCTCAGAATCCCGATCCAGGAAGCTGAATCTAGTTCCCGGTGCGGCCGCCTCTGGCTGCGGGCCGCGCGCAGCGGCCCCGGTTCTCGGATCCACTGTAACTACTAAGCCATATACAGTGTCTGTCTTGACCAACCCTTTATCCCTGCGGCCATTCAGACTATCTGATTGCGTATTCGGTTGGCTAGACACGCTGCTGGAGCCGCACGGCTGGAATGCGCACACAAGGTCGGTGAGGGATGGTTTTGTAGGGGGGCGTTGCGGGGGCGCAGCCCCTGCACAAGGGAGGGCCGAAGGCCCGACCGCCAAAAATACAACAATGTGGGGAGAAAGAACACGTTTGCTCCTCTTGTTCAGGGTTGCGAATCAGTTGCGGCTGCGTAGTTACGATCCGCTTAACGCGGTGCATCAGCACCTGCGTCTCTCGTCTTAGATACTTTGAAATCGACGTATTTTGCGTAGTGGCAGTAGTGCCGCTACGCCGCGAAAGCATCCTCCCCAATTCCTCTGCTTCATCTCCAGAATTTTTCCAGATTTCAGCGGTAGGCTGTAGAGAGTCAGGACGGTGGATGGGTTTCAGGCCATGGTCTGACCAGATCCGCAGTTCATTGCGTTATCAGTTCAGGAAACAGAGAAATGACCGATTCTTCAGTGCTGATCGACATGCAGAACCTAACGAAGGTTTATCAGATGGGGGAGACGAAGGTAGTCGCTCTGGACGGCGTTTCCCTTTCGATAGACGAGGGAGAATATGTCGCGATCGTTGGTACCAGCGGCTCTGGCAAGAGCACGCTGATGAACATTGTCGGCTTATTGGACCGGCCCACGGACGGGGTCTATCAGATTCGCGGCCAGAGCGCTGGCGAACTGACGGGGAGGCAGTTGGCAGATCTGCGTAACAGGGAGATCGGATTCGTGTTTCAGCAGTTCAACCTGTTGGCGCGTGCACCTGCCTGGCGGCAGGTGGAGCTGCCGCTCTTCTACGCCAACGTTGCCGGCAGTGCGGCTCGCGAGCGGGCGCTGGAGACACTGGCGCAGGTGGGCCTGGCTGACCGCGCAGACCACAAGCCGGAGGAGCTTTCGGGTGGGCAGCAGCAGCGGGTGGCGATCGCGCGTGCGCTGGTCAACCGGCCGAGCCTGCTGCTGGCGGACGAACCAACCGGCGCGCTCGACACGCGAACGGGTGAAGAGGTGTTGGCACTGTTTGAAAAGCTGCACGAGGAAGGGCTGACACTTGTCATCATTACACACGACCAGGAGGTCGCGGAACGGGCCCGCCGCGTAATTACGATGCGGGACGGTGTAGTCATCTCTGATTCGGGCGGCGCGGGTACAGCTGCTGCGGGCGGAGGATCCAATGGGCTTAGCGAGCCCGCGCTTGCGTCGCTGCCGCGGCCTGTCGCGATAGTGCAGGTTGAGGAGAAGGTTTATGAAGCTGGTTAGATATTTTCCGGTTGCTGTCAGTAGCATCAGAGCCAATAAGATGCGGGCCAGCCTGACGATGCTGGGCATTATCATCGGCGTGGCCGCGGTCCTCATAATACTGGGGGTCGGACGCGGTGCGTCAGAGGACATTCTGGGCGAAGTTGCCAGCCAGGGCACAACCCGGCTGACGATCAGTCCGAGGACAGGGAGCAATGGGGACAGCGCCGGCAGCTCTGTCGAGACGCTGACGATGGGCGATGTGAGGACGCTGTCCGATCCTGCCTTCCACCCAGATGTCAGGCAGGTGGCGCCCCAATATGGCGGCAGCATCCAGGTGGTCGCCGGCAACGAAAACACGCGCGCCCGGGTGACAGGAACGACTGCCGCTTATGCTGATGTCCACAAACTCGAGATAGCCGAGGGCCGCTTTCTGACGGAGGACGAGATCACCCAGATGAGCAGTGTAATCGTCATCGGGACGACTGTGGCGACTGATCTTTTCGGGCGCACGCAGGTTGTGGGCGAGAGCGTGCGCATCAGTGGCGAACCGTTCACGGTCGTCGGTGTGCTGGAAGAGAGCGGCAACGCCGGTTTCGGCAGCAATGACGACAGTGGATTCATCCCGATTGGCGTAGCCCACGGGCGCGTCTTCAACGTCCCCCGCTACCGGGGCGAATATGTCGTCACCTCGATATCGGCTGATGCGGTGAGCGAAGAGCGGGTGGATGCGGCAGAACAACAGATTGAACAGACCTTGCGTCTGCGCCACGGTCTTGGCGCGGACGACGACAGTGACTTCAGCATCAGCACGCAGGCCAGCCTGCTGGACACGATCGGCAGCGTCACCAGTACATTGACGCTGCTCCTCAGCAGCATCGCCGCCATCAGCCTGCTGGTGGGCGGCATCGGCATCATGAACATCATGCTTGTTTCGGTGACAGAGCGCACAAAGGAGATCGGCCTGCGCAAGGCACTGGGCGCGCACACCAGCGATGTGTTGCTGCAGTTTCTGGTAGAGTCGCTGGTGCTGACGTTACTGGGAGGTTTGATCGGAATCGCGATCAGCTACGGGGCGGCTGCGCTGGTGTCAAGAATCCCCGGTTTCCCTATTGACGTTCTGATTGGGATCGACGCCCTGGTCATGGCATTGGGTGTCAGCGCCGGCTGTGGGTTGGTTTTCGGGCTGTATCCGGCGATGCGGGCGACCCGATTGGACCCGATCGTGGCGCTGCGATATGAGTGAGGTTCATGTTGAGGAAGAAGGTGAAGGGACGGCAGAGAGCGGAATAGATTAATTGCGAATTCACCTGCGATCAGACATCGAAAGCAGCGGATTCCGAAACGAACGACAGGCTACTTTATCGGTTGGAAGGGGCATAAATATGAACAGGAAATCTCTCTTACTTATTCTTAGCGCGATGGTGGTTGGCGCTGCGTTTGGCGTCGGCTATGCACTTTTTTTCGGCCCGGTTGCGCCAGGACAGGCGTTTTCCAGTACGGTGTCGGCAGCCGGCGCGGAGTCGGTAGCCGGTAGAGAGGCGGCAGCCAGTACGGAGCCGGTAACCGGTCTTGAGACCACGCTCATCCGCCCGGCGGACACGGCCGTAGACAGCGTCACCGCGGCCGGCAATATCGAGCTTGTAGACACACAGCAGGTGGTTGCGCAGGTCAACGGCTACGTCGAAGAGGTGCTGGTGGAAGTTGGCGACGTGGTCGGCAGCGGCGATCTGCTCGTGGCCCTGGACCGGGACGCCCTGCGCAGGGCGGTGGACCAGGCCCGTATCAATCTGACGACGGCTGAACTACAGCTTGAAAATCTGCTGGCGGACGCCAGCGCGGCCGAGCTTGCCGCGGCGGAAGCGGACCTGAAATCGGCCGAGGAAAATCTGGCCGAAGTGCAGAACGGCGTCAGCGAAGGAGAGCTGGCCGCGGCGCGCAGCAATGCCAGCTCCGCATGGGCGCGATACGATGACCTTCGGAATGGCGCCAGCGAGAATGAACGCATCCAGCTGGCGGCAGCGGTGGAAAACGCACACGTAGCCGTACGGGAAGCCCAGACTGAGTATGACAAGGTAGCTTGGCGCGAGGATGTGGGTATGACGCGGCAGGCGGCCCAGTTGCAGCAGTCGACAATCTCCTATGAGTCGGCGCTGGCGGCCTATGAGGAAGCGGTTGCGCCGGCCTCCAAGGCGGATTTGCAGTCGGCGCTGAGCCAGGCCCAGACTGCGCAGCAGCAGTTGGATGATCTTTTGGCCGGACCGACGGCCGTGAACATCGCCGCGGCAGAGGCCCAGGTCGCTGCGGCCCAGTCCAGGCTGGACACACTGTTGCGCGGCGCCGATGGAACAGATATCAAACTGGCGCAGCTGTCGATCGAGCAGGCGCAGCTGACCCTGCTGGAGGCAAGGCTCGACCTGATCAAAGCGGAGCTGGTCGCTCCGGCTGCCGGTACTGTCCTGCGGGTCAATGTGGATGAAAGCGACCGGATTTCGGAGGGAACCGTCGCGATCACGCTAGCGGACCTGCGCCAGCTGCAACTGACGATCGACGTCGCCGAAGTCGATATTCCCAAGATCAGCGTCGGTCAGCTGGCGGACGTGACGATCGATGCCTTCCCCGATACGGTGTTTGCCGGGATGATCAGCGGCATCGAGCCGTCGAGCAGCGCCCAGGAGGGTGTGATCGACTACCCGGTGACGGTGCGGCTGATCGATGAAGCCCTGACGCACGTGCGGCCGGGCATGACGGCTGTTGCGACGCTGCGCAGCGAAATGGCGGACGCTCGCTGGCTGGTACCCACGACTGCAGTGCAGGAGTACAACGGCGAGACGGTTGTGGTCAAGACGGGAGACGAACAGACGCTGCCGGTCGCGGTGGTGGTGGAGGGCGTTCAGGGCGAATGGACTGTTGTCCGTTCTGCCCAGTTGCAGAACGGCGACGAGGTATTGGGCGCGACCACTTTTGTCAGTCAGGACGACGACTGGACGCCCTTCTCCGGCGACGGGCCGCCTCCCGGTGCTGGTCGCCCGGGTGATGGGCGCCCCTAGGAGGCTGAAGGGCAGTTTTTTGTTTTCAGTTTTTGGTTTTCAGTGGAACACCGGTGTTTAGTGGTCGGTGGTCGGTGATCGGTGGGTTGGGGCGGCAAGTGGGGGAGGAGACACTGTTGGCTAGACACGTTGCTGGGGAAGAGTGAACAAGGTGGCTAGCCTAGGGGGGCGTTGCGGGGGCGCAGCCCCTGCACAAGGGAGGCCGCTTGCGGCCGACCGCCCGGGACTGCAGTTTTTGGTTTTCAGTTTTTAGTTTTCAGTGGAACACCAGTCGTCAGGGGAACACTGGTGATTAGTGGTCGGTGGGTGGTGGGTTGAGGCGGCAAGTGGGGAAGGAGACACAGTTCGCCAGACACGATGCTGGGGAAGAGTGAACAAGGTGGCTAGCCTAGGGGGGCGTTGCGGGGGCGCAGCCCCTGCACAAGGGAGGCCGCTTGCGGCCGACCGCCCACATAAGGACGAAGAGAGAGAAACACCTTTACCGGCCTCACTCAGGATCGCGTATAGTTTTGAACAGTCCATATGCAAAGGAGCCGGACCTGATGCCGGTCGAGCGACTTGCCTTAGCGGTAGAAAGCAGTTATAAGGGGCCTGTGCCAGAAGAACACATTCTGATTGTTGACGACGACCGCGAGATCGTGCGCCTGTTGCGGAGCTACTTGCAGCGGGAGCGGTACGCGGTGTCTGTCGCGTATGATGGCGAAAGCGCGCTGCATGCGCTGCGGCGGGAGTCACCGCAGTTGATGCTGTTGGATCTGATGCTGCCGGATAAGGACGGTTGGGAGATAACCCGCACGGTCCGCGGCGACGAGAAGCTGGCCGACACGCTGATCATCATGTTGACGGCGCGGGTCGAGGATGCGGACAAGATCATCGGCCTGGAACTGGGCGCGGACGATTATGTCACCAAGCCGTTCAATCCCCGCGAAGTGGTGGCGCGGGTGCGGGCGCTGCTGCGGCGTACACTGCGGGCGACGCCGCGAGTGACGGCGCTGGTTGTTGGCGGTCTACAGATGAATGTGGAGCGCCGGGAGGTGCAGGTGCGTGGCGCAGCCGCGGAATTGACACCGACTGAGTTCAATCTGCTACAGACGCTGATGGAAAGCCCCGGCTATGTTTTCACGCGCACGGAGCTGATGGATAAGGCATTGGGGTACGACTACGACGGCGTCGATCGGATGTTGGATAGCCACATCAAGAACCTGCGGCGCAAGGTCGAGGTCGATCCTCGCAAGCCAACTCTCATTCAGACAGTCTACGGGGTCGGTTACAGGCTGGCGGGAGCGCGGGAATGAACCGGCTTTGGGTGCGGTTGAGCCTGGCATTCGCGGCGATCGTTATAATCAGCTTTGGCGCCATCTCGTTCACCGCGCGCCTGTACTTCGCCGACAACAATCTGCGCTCGCTGGCTCTTACCTATTTTTCCAGGGAGGCCGGCCTGATCGATCGATTGGAGGCGTATTATGGCGACCGCGGAAGTTGGCAGGGCGTCTCGACACTGCTGGAAGGCGCCGATTCCGCGCTCTTTTTCAACGCCGCCAACAGGAGAATCCTGATACTGACTGACCCGGAGGGCCAGGTTCTCTACACAACCGCGGGTGCGGACAGGCCAAGCAGCCAAGAGGCGTCCCAATTGCAAGAGGCTCTACCAATCAGCGTCGATGGGCGCATCGTCGGCTTCCTCGATCTGATCCACCGGGAACAGCCGCCTGGACGTCAATTCAGTTTTGAACCACCACCAGATGACATCTCGCCAGATTTTGGGGAACGGGCCAGAGAATTTCTGTTGCAGGTTCTTCTCATCGGCGCGGTACTGGCGACCGTCTTCGGCATGCTGGTAAGTCGCTGGCTCTCTGCGCCCCTCATCCATCTCGTGGCCGGGACGCAGGCAATTGCCAAGCGTGATCTCAGTTTTCGGGTGGCCGAACAGGGCAGTGCCGAAATGCGGGAGGTGTCGAATTCTTTCAACGAGATGGCTGCGGCGTTAGAGGATGCGGAGACGCTGCGGCGCAGCATGTTGAACGATATTGCCCACGAACTTCGTACCCCGCTCACCGTTCTGGAAGGCAATCTGCGGGCGATTCTGGACGATGTCTACCCGCTCGAAAAGACGGAAATCGCCCGCCTGTATGATCAGACCCGCCATTTGCACCGGCTGGTGGACGATCTGCGGTTATTGGCGCAGGCGGAGGCGCGCCAGTTGCCGCTGCAGCGCACGCCCAGTGATCTGGTTGTTCTGCTGGAGGAGGAGGCGGAGCTTTTCGCTCCACTGGCGGGAGAGAAGAATATCTCTCTTGATACCAGTTTGCCGCGGTCATCGGTTCTTGCCGCCGTCGACCGCATGCGGTTCACGCAAGCTTTGCAGAATCTGCTGACAAACGCATTGCAACATACGCCGGCCGGCGGGGTAATCAGGCTGTCGTTGCGGGCGGAAGAGGAGACGGCCGCGATTACTGTGGCCGATAACGGAGACGGCATCGCAACGGAAGACATGTCACGTGTTTTTGACCGCTTTTACCGGGTCGACAAGAATCGAACCCGTGACACCGGCGGCATTGGGCTGGGCTTGGCGATCGCGCAGGCGCTTGTCGAGGCCCATGACGGAATGATTGATGCGGCCAGCGCAGGTGTGGGGCAGGGCAGCACGTTTACAGTTCGGCTGCCGCTGGCGGGGGGAGAGGATGTTCGGGAGATGGCAGCTACGGACTAGGTGTAGTGGACCCCAAAAGCCGGACCACGAGCCAAGCTGCATAGTGGAGCCATTCACACAGCCCGCCTGTCCCAGCCGCCCCTAAGAACAATCTACAAGTACATAGTGCGTGCTCTTGTCCTGTCGCCGGCAGAGGCCTGTGTTTGACGCGCCACTTAAGACTGCATTGACTTTTCCGTTGTCGATTCTTATAATCAGGGGACCGCATCCGCTGATCGACAGCTGATTTGCATTTGTACACCGAAGCCGGCAATGACAGATCAAAATCCTCAAATGGCCGCCGATGACAACAGGCCCCACGGTGCAACCAATCTGGCTGTGGTCGCCATCGGCGGCAACTCTCTGATAGCCGACAACAACCGGCCGGAGATAGTCCACCAGTGGGATGCGGTGAATGAGACGACCGGGCAGATTGCCGGCATGATCGAGAGCGGCTGGAAGGGCGTCGTGGTCACCCACGGCAACGGGCCGCAGGTGGGCTTTATCCTGCGGCGCAATGAGTTGGCTCTCGGCGAAGTCCACACCATCCCCCTGACCCTGGTCGTCGCGGACACGCAGGGCAGCATCGGCTTCATGCTGCAGCAGGCGCTCAACAACGACTTCCGCGAGCGGCAGATCCAGCGCGAGACCACCACCATCATCACGCAGACGCGGGTGGAGGAGGACGACCCGGCGTTCGACAACCCTTCCAAGCCGATTGGCAGTTTTCTGGATGAGGAGACGGCGCGCAGCTTTGAGAGCAGGGGCTGGCATGTTGTCGAGGATGCCGGGCGCGGTTGGCGGCGGGTTGTTTCGAGCCCGAGGCCGGTGGAGATCGTCGAAATCGAGGCGGTCCGCCAGTCGATCGAGATGGGCTGGGTGGTTGTGGCCTGCGGCGGCGGCGGCATACCGGTTGTGCGCGACGCCGACGACAAACTGCAGGGCGTCTCGGCGGTGATCGATAAGGATATGGCGAGCAGTCTGCTGGCGGTCGATTTGGGGGCGGACCTCTTTCTGATCAGCACCGGGGTGGAGAAGGTGGCCCTGCACTTTGGCAAGCCCGAACAGATCGATCTGGACCAGTTCACGGTTGCCGAGGCCAAAAGGTACCAGGCGGAGGGGCATTTTGCCGCCGGTAGTATGCAACCCAAGATCGACGCGTGTATTGAATTTCTGGAAAACAGCAATAATCCCCACGCTTACTGCCTGATTACCAATCCGCAAAATCTGGGACGGGCGCTGGCAGGGGAAACGGGAACGAGGATCAGTTTTTAGTTTTCAGTTTTCAGGTAACTACTTAGCCACAGTACTTGACCAGCCAGTCATCCTTGGAACCATTCAGGCTCTTGGTGACGCAACTGGTGTACAGTCGCCGCCATGCTCGCCAGCCGACACGTTGCGAAGAAGGCACACCGTCGGTGAGGCATGGTTTTGTAGGGGGGCGTTGCGGGGGCGCAGCCCCTGCACAAGGG
>MKWU01003246.1_pt1 | contig 21985 bp, 24 predicted proteins | sample 809101 | NCBI WGS metagenome assembly MKWU01 (sample SAMN05860141, study PRJNA318959) | sponge metagenome | host: Aplysina aerophoba | place: Slovenia: Piran, Adriatic Sea, Gulf of Piran | collected 2013-05-07 | reverse complement strand
CACGCACCAGTTTCTTGAGCCGTTCCTGCTCCCGGTCATCGTCGGGCCAGGGGAGCAGAGAGCAGATGACAGCTGCTCTTGCCTGAGCGAGCGGTCGGGATGCGAACCAGGTGAACAAGCTCTTCTCGGCGAAGCCGGACCCCCACCCTTTGGCCGAGTGTCTGGAAACCTCGGCGCAGGGGAACCATCGTTCGATCATCCGGGTAGTCACGAGACTTCTCCTTGCTTGGGCAGGGCTGCTTTGAGTGCGCTGCCGGGCAGTCGCACGATTTGCACGTCCCTGAAGCGGTCACGGAAGATCTCTGCGGGGTTCTGCCATGGTCCTAAGAGTCGGCCCACCCCATCCGAGCAGCCTTCCACCACGTACAGCCAATAGTCGTCACCGAGTTGGGAAGCCTTAAGGAGTTCGCCTCCCGTGAGTTCGATCCCGGCACTGGTTGCTCTTTCTTGACACCCCTTGACTTCCACGCATCGCTGCTCCGCGCCGCGGCGAGCGAGGAGGTCGTAGCCGCGCCTCTCGGAATGGACGTCGTCAACACGCCAGCCGTCGCTTTCGAGCAATGCGGTTACCAGAGCCATGGAGGCGGCTTCGCTGTCGGCTTCTTCATCCGCGGTGGCGTCGGGATCGTCCTGAGAGAGGGCTATGACGTGTGCCCATCCGACGCGGCGAGGCTCACCGCGGGTGACCCACGCGGCCATTTTGGCTTGGCGGATGCGTTTCTTGATGGTCGTTTTAATGTGTGTGCGTTGTGCCAGTCTGACTTGTCGGTCGTTTATCGTGTCCGTGAAAGCGTTCGGTAGTCGCCGTAGTTGGGTGGAGAGTTGCTTGACCCAGCCGTCTCGTACTTCGGCGCGGCGATCGCGCTCCTCTGTGGCTGCCCGATCGGCCCGCTCCGCGGCGGCTTCCGCAACTGTGGACGGGAGACGTACAGGAGTCAGGTCGGGTACAGGGGCGACGTTGGGGAGCGTATCCCATGAAACAGGCTGTGCCGTGCCTGTGCTGTCCACCCGGATCAGCCATGAGACGGTGCTGGAGTGTTGCCGGTGGTGGTTGCCGTCTGAGCCTTCGGTGATGTCGCATTCGTAGACGAACAGCGTGTAGTCGGTCCGAGCGCTCTTATCCCCCAGGGTTGCGCCTCGCCACATCTCCGTTGTGACCCTCTCGCGTAGGCCGGAGACGAGCGCGGTGAGCGCAGGGTCGCTCGGTCCTAGCATCAGCGCCTCAGTGGCGCGTTCGCGGCCGTTGGCTATCGCTTCCTGGCGGGTGTCAGCTCGGGTCGCTACAAGGGCGGAACCGTTGGACGGACGTAGCGCCTCCGGGAGTTCCCAACCGTGCTCGGCTGTCGAGGCCGACAGGTAGTAGAAACCGTCGTCATCTATCGGAACCGGCTTGCACTCCATCAGACCGCTGGATTTGATACGGTCCAGGAACCGTTCGACGATGATCGGGTTCACGCGGGCGATGTGATCGTCGTGGAGTGCTGCGTAGGCCGCTGGTGCGTCCACTTCGCTACTCAGAGCGCGGAGTTCCGAGTAGTGGTCGTCGCGTGCCTGCCTTATCTCGTCCGGGGTAGGCCAGTCACTGATGGACGACACACCGGAGTCGGTGTCATAGAAGAGCCGCAGCAGCCTCTCGTGTTCACCGGCGCCGTCACCCGAGCGGACACGTTCCATGATGGCCTGGAGACTGTCGAACATCTTGCCATCGAGTTCGTTGGCCGCCTCAATCAGCCGGTCCAGCAGCCTCGCGTGTGCATCCCCCTCGCGGGTCCCCAAAGCGACGAGGTTGTACAGGTAAACCTTGCGCTGCTGGCCGATACGATGGATGCGGCCCATGCGCTGCTCCAAGCGCACCAGCGACCATGGAATATCCCAGTTGACAAGAACATGAGCGGCCTGAAGATCGATACCCTCATTCCCCGCGTCGGTAGACACGATGACCTCGAAACGGCCGTCCATGAACCGTGCCTGGATTGCTGCACGTTCGGTGTGGTTGTGGCTGCCCGAGTACTGTTCAGCCGTGAACCCCTCGTTGGCGAACATGCCGACCAGCCAGTCGGCAGTGTCCGCGTACTCGGTGAACACCACGAGTTGCTGCCCCGACCCGGGAGAGATCTCATTGTCGCGGAGGCATCCGAGCATCGGTTCCCACTTGGAAACGTCCAGATCCCCTAACACCAGCTGGTCCGAGCCCAAGCCGACCATCGGTTCAAGCTCGGCCAGCATCTCGTTGATCGCCTTCCGCTCAGCGCGCGCGTTGAGCGAGCGTGCGGTCACGACCCGCTCCTCACGCTGATCGTCGTCCTCTTCGGGATGGTCCTCCCCACCGAGCGCGTCGCCTGTGCCCATCTTGACCAGCCGGCGGCGGAGAGTCAGGGCCAACGCATACAGCGACGAGGCGGCCCGCTTGCCGTACACCATCGCCGCGAGAGCACGACCCTGCACAGGGAAGTACTCGTTCACCAAGTCCTGTGCCCAGTCGTAGAAGCGCTGCTCCTCGGATGTCATCGGCACCTTGACGTTCCCGGCCTCCCGCTCCTTGAACAACGGGCTCCGGGAGTCGTAGTCGAAGATCTGCTCCTTCATTCGTCTCAGGAAATGCAACGGACCCGGCTTCAGCGGACCGTCAGATCTGGGGGTGTCGTTGTCCGAGCGTGGCCGTCTTGGTAGGCCGCTTTCGGGGTCGCGGCTGGTGGGGAACACATCAGGGTCGACCAAGTGCAACAGCTCCCGGAAGAGCCACTCGTCGCCGCGGTGTGGAGTCGCGGTCAAGAACACGGCGTGAGGTACCTTGGCCGACAGTTCTCTGCCGACTCTGTGGAACGTCTGAGCAGTCGGGGTCATGCGATGAGCCTCATCGAAGATAATCGCGTGCCACCCCGCGTTGTCCGGGCGTAGCGCCTCTCGCACCGACGGGTTCACCGCGGCCAGGTTCAGCGACACCACCCACAGATCCTGGCCCTCGACCGACAGCGCCCCCTGACGGATCGTCTCCGCTGTGACCTCACGGAGTCCGCCGCCGAAGAACCGCTCGAAGTCGGCCTTCCACTTGATGACCAGATGCGCCGGGCATACCACCAGAGCCCGCTTGACCAGGCCCTTGCGCTGTGCCTCCCGCAGCCAAAGCCCCGACATGATGGTCTTCCCGGTACCCGGCTCATCGGCCAGCAAGAACCGCAACAACGGCTGTGTGATCATCTGCCCGTAGACCGCCGCCATCTGATGAGGGAACGGCCTCAGCGGTGTGGATGCCAACACAGTGGACCGGGCCGAACGCACCGCGCCTAGCATCCACTCCGTCCACAGCCCCGCGATCACGACGTCCGGTGCGGCTGCTCCATCTTCCGAAACAACCTCAACGCGCGCTGCCTGCTCGACAGTGAGGGACACTCTGCGGAACGTGTCCACGGACTCATCGTCCTGAACGTACAATTGAAGACGGCCATGCCGGTGCATCGCAAGGTCAACCACAACGATCCCTGACTCGCCAGGCAACCGCACCCGCTGCCCTGGTGTGATCGGTGTAGGCGCGAAGTCGCGAGCGTGCGTCGACGGCGTGCGACCTGCCGAATCAGGGAGGGGCCTAGACACTCTCACTCCGATCTAGTTCCATAAGAGGGCGAGCCACTTACAGCCGCCCTGCCTGCGAACGATGGTCTGACGCCGTTCCCATTAGCCGCCTTGTCGGTCAAGTTCGGCGCATGCGGTCAGGGTGGCGTCGATGATCGTCCAGAGTGGGTGGGTGTGGTCGGCTTGGTAGAAGCGTCGCACATCGCGTGTGGGGGGTTGGGGTGTGATCATGCCGAGCTGTTGGAGTATCCGCATTTCGCGGCGTACGTAGCGGGCGTCGGTTCCGATGCCTTCCGCGATCTGCCGCTGGTAGAACCTGCTGTCTTGGGGTTGGGTTCGGATCCAGATGGCCACCGATAGGCGGTGCCGGGCTCCGCAGAGTGTTTTGGAGACGTTGCGGATGACCTCTTGGGTGGTGTCGTCCATGTGAAGTAGGTCTTTCTCGGGATGCGTCGAACAGTCCGCTCTGTAGCCCCGTATTATGTCTCACTCGCTCTGTATCATAGTGTCTATGGTCACAGGAAATACAGCAGGTGTCCGATGGGCAATGTGCGGGTCGCGACGAACCCGGGTACCTCTGGAGGCGCGCCGAGGTCCTTGTGTTTTATCGGCGCAGCTGCGGCATGCGGGCTCGTGCGATCTTCGGGGCCGGTGCTGGCGGGTTCCGGGTGCCCTGCTACAGGAGTCTCTCGGCGGAGTGCGTAACCCCAGATCACAGATCATTTCCACGGGTTGTGGGCGTCCTGCCACGGAGTCTCTGGGCGGGTACATAACCCCAGATCATCGTGCCGGCCCTTGCCCTGCGGTCGGTCTCAATCTGCCGCATCGCTTGGGCGAAAGACCTGGCCATCGGCCTGCCGCGGCTATAATCAAAGGCTACTCACGGAAGAAAAACCCGAAGTGCTCGCTTCAAGTTTGCACACTTAACGAGCACTACGGGCCTACACCCACAAAGGGGATTTACGATCGCTAGTATAACACAGCTACCCCCGTTTTCGAGGCAGTCGTGGCGGTTCGTGTTGCTGACCGCCTCCCCACGGTCAAGGTCGCGGCTGTGACCTGCTTCACCCAGGCTCCGCTATCCACGGACCTGCCCGCCGACGTGCTGGCGAAACTGTCGTTGTGGCGCCCACCGGTCTGGGACATCCATCCTGATGACAGCGGCGACCTCGAAACGCTGGTATGGCCGACGGTTCGTTGCTGGGTTGCGGCTGCCCACCCGGATAGCGTTTCGATGGTCCGCGAGATGCTTCGGGTTACGTCGGGGTTCGGTGCCTGGATATTCGGGGTGTCGGCGACGGTGGATGTCCGGATGTTGTGTCCCGCCAACGTGGAGTACTGGGCGTTCAAGGTGAACGCTCATAAGAGTCTGGTGTGGCGGCACCATACCAGGTGGCTTCTACGTCAAGTGGGGCGGGCTGTGTTCCCGGACGGCTGGGTCGAGGTCCCTGTTGGGGAACCGATCGGGCGTAGACCCCCGTCCAGCCCTTACATGCCGGGTGATGAGGCAGCGTTCCGGCTGTCGGCACGTTTGCCGGCCCGGGTGGAGCCCGCGGGCCGACGGTGGGTGGTCGCTGCCACTCTCGGGGCGGGCCTGCTCAGCCCAGCGGTCGCAGCAGCCGAGACCGGCGATCTGGTCAACCTCGGAAACGACCGGCTCGGTATACGGGTCGGGGGCACGCATCCGCGTGTGGTGCCGATACGCCACGATTACACCTCCCTCGTACGGGAAGCTGTGGAGCTGGCCGACGGCGGACAGTTCGTTACGGCGACGCACCGCACCGCGGTGTACATGCTGTGCCGCCAGGTCGGGATCAGTGGCCGTACCCTGTCGGTGCGGCGTGCCCGTTCCACCTGGCTGGTCGCCCACCTACACGCCGGTACTTCCCTGTCGGTGCTGCGCCGGATCGCCGGTCCCCTGCCACATCGCCAGCCCGCAGAACCGGTCCAGGCCGATCCGCGGTTCCCACCGGTGAACGCCGAAGTCGCCGAGGCAGCGGGGAACCTTCACTCCGGGAGGCATACCGATGTCCGACTCGACAGGTCGCCACAGCCAGCCGTGGAGCATGGCCACGGTCTTGCCCGCTATGCACGCCGGGGTGTCGGGCCGGACCCGCATCCGGGCGTGGAGCTCCAGATACCCCGGCGCTCGGGGAGCACCAAGCCGGGCTCCGGCGAATCCCCACACACCGCGGGTCCGCATCCCGAACAGCCACCCAGCCTCCCGCAACGCCCGGGCGGTGCTCTGCGGAGCGCGGCCGGGAAGCAACTCGGCCAGGTCGTCCAGGGTGGCGATCACCCGGTCCTGGTCCTGCTCCCGCAGCGTGTTGACCACCCCGACGAGCGCACCCCTGACCGGCCGCGTGTCCGGCCAGTCCACCAAGTCGGGATGCAACTCGACTACGAGGATCTTACTATTGGTGGGCCATGCCCGATCAGAAGCCTCATCCCCGACAAACCCCAGACGTCGTGGCCGCTTCCCTAAATGCCCGCCACGCTGGATCAGGTACCGAACGTCAGCACCGGTCACTCCGCTCGGCCTGTCACCCGGTTTCCGGGCTTACATTCCGCTCATCATGTTCGTGTTCATCATCGTGTTCTTCGTCGTAGGGTTGCTGGTTGGCCTGTCGTCTCAATGTGGGGCGGACTGGCCACCCCCGTGAAACTGCGAACCCTCGCACTGATCCTGCTGCTCACAGGCTGTGTAACCGAACCAGGGGCCTCGACAGTCGCCGAAGAACGCAAAAGCCTATTCACCCAACTGGTCGCCACTCACCCAACAATCGGCTCCGACGAGCAAGGCGACCTGCGAGCATACGTAACAGCGTTACGAGGCTGCGAACTATTCGACGAAGACCCCGACGCCGACCTCACCCATGTCGCCCACACACTTTGGTGGGAGGACCATGAGCCGTGGCCCCGCCACACCCTGCAATGGGTAGTCAACGTTGGTGTCGTGCTGTTCTGCCCCCAACATCTACCACGAACCTCTTGCCCGGTCCAGCGGATTCCGACACGTCAGCCCTGCTCCCCGAACCAGATCATCTACCAGACGGTCGTTCTCTGCCCTGATGGGTCAGTGCGCACCCGTGTGAGCGGTGGGGGACATGTGACCGAGGAGTTGTGGGAACGGTGCGCCGGCAGCTGAGACGGATCGTTCCACATGCCATCGTCAACATCCCGACGGGCAACAGCAACACCGGAGCGGGCCGTCACGCTCACGGCCGTCCTCCTCCTCCTCCTCCTCGCCTTCGGCATTGTCGGTCCGGCACATAGGTGCGGGATGGCAGTAGTGAGCCTGCGAACCGGCCCCCCGGGATGTTGCGGGGGTGATTCATCTGCCAGTGGACGCGTGGAACGCCGGAATGTCGAGCGGCACCATATGGCGGCGTTGTACCTCACGGCCGAGGTTCACACCGTCCGCCTCGGGCAAGCTCCCGCGGACTGTGAGTGACACGACCTTGCGGGTCTGGGTCAGCGCTAGTCAACGTCGCGGACGCAACTCGGGATCGCGCTGACTCGGGACGGCTAACTGCGTTGGGCTCCCGATGACCACGCTGCAACGTCACGTCACCCACAACAGGGGGGCTCGTCGTAGCCTGACAGATGTCTGCACGACAAAGCAGCTGACGGGCGTCATCAACGCAGCGGCCCCTAACAACGGGTGGCTGTAACGAGGCGACGCCCCCGCGGCCGTGAATAGCCGGATTGTGAACCGCCCAGGTTCACACAGGTTGCCGGTCGGCCCCGCGGCGTCGCATACAGAATGGGTGTGTCCCACTCCGTGGACGAGTGAGGCCGCTACACCTACTCTTGGCGGAGTCGCTCGGATAGGTCCAGCGGCCGAGACGATGAACGGAATCGAGCGTCGATCGTAGTGTCGTGGTGTTCGAGGAATCCTGGGAGGCCGCTCAGCCTGGCCAGGAGCGAGGTTTCTCCCAGCCGTCCGCTACCGTCTCGGCTATGTACAAGTTGTGGAGGCTGGTGCTGTTTCTCGGGTCGGTGGGTCTGCTCGCCTCGTGCACAGCTGACGTGGATGTGCACTCAGCTCAGGTCTCGGGGGACGACTTGAGGCTGCGGCTCACGTTGCAGACCTGTAACCCGACCTCAGTTGCTGCAAGGGTGGTGGATGTCGGCCACCGCGTCGAGGTGGCGGTGTCCGCTTCGCCTACCAGGCTGCTAGGCGGCCCGGACTGTGAACACCTGGTGATCGTCGCCCTGCCGGAGGCACTCGCCGGCCGTGACATATTCGACAGATCGTCACGCCGACTGGTACCGGTTGAACTGTCGACCCAGCGGTGGCCATATGATCGGGAGCGGTTCACGTTGGTCGACTACGAGGCGGCTCTCGCCGCGATGGTGGCATGTGTCCAAGCCCGTGACCCGCTCATTGACGCGGCGGTCGTCGATGATCTCGACTGGCCTACCTTCGACTGGTCAAAGCCACGAGATGAACGGGGCAACATGTCGGCGCCGGCCGTCTCGGAATGCCGCAGCGAGCATCTGGAGCCCCTGCGTGGCTAGACCCCGACGGGAGGCAGGTCGCCTAAACGTCGCTATCTGCCCTCGGGTAACCACTCGGGCTCGGGCAGACTACGGGACGGTCCGTTCCGAGTCGCTAGGCCACCAATCCGCCGACTACACGACCAACCACGTCGCCACGTTCCCCAACAACGGCGCCGCAGCACTGCTGACCCGACACGTGCAACGCCGGACAGGTGCGCTACGAGACGGCCCTGGCAACAGATCCACAAGCGGGAATCTCAGCCGTTCACCGACGCCGTAGTCGGCGCGATCTACGCCGGCCCGGCTGGAACCGTCGCGGCTGACCCTTCCGGACTCGCCGCCTCGAAACAGCAGCCGGACTGGACGCCCCCAGCTTCGCCGCCACCATCGAACCCGCCGAACTCCGCCCGGTTGCCGGCCCGGCGGTGCAGGCTCTCACCGCCCGGAACCCGACACACCACAGCGAATCCGTTCACCTGACCGACGTTGATCGAGGAACCGTCCGGCTCATTCCCGTCGGGTCGTGGAACATGCCCGCACCCTCGACCGAAGCCGCCTGGCGGTACCGGGTCGACACGATCGGACCAAGCGGTAACGCAACCCACTTCGCACCTGCCGGCGCCGTTGTTCACGCCCGGTACACGGTCGACCCGACCCGACCCCGGTACGGTGTCACACCACTGGACTGGGCACACTCAACCCGAACTCCCGCCGCGTAACTGCAAACCCGGCTCGGACAAAAAGCCGGCAGAACCGTCGCGCATGGACACCGACCGGGCGTTGGCGAACTCTGGACTCATGGTCGATGGGTAACCAACTTGGGGCGGTCCGATCCGGCAAGTTCCATCGGGAACGTGACCTGCGACAGGCCGCTGATCTCGCCCACGCGTTGACTGAAGCAGACAAACGCGTGGCCGTACTCCGGGATCAGACATGTCGATAGGCTGACCGCTGTCTAAGGTTGTACTCGAACCCTCGGGAACTCGCGGAGGCAATGGGTCAGAGCCCGGACGTGTTGCGGTCTCGACTCGCCCGGTGGCGGAAACGACCCCGAACCGCTGAAACAGTCGACGTAAGCTAGTGCTACCGAAAGTGATACCGGGCCTTCGTCCCCTTTCGTATAAACCCTCTTGACCTGGGAGAACACTTGACAACCTCTCGCACCCAGCGGTTACCGGTCAGTCCGAGAGCCCTTCTGATGACCTGACAGCCGATGTCAGTGCCGTCAATAACGCGTCAGGGTTGATAGGTTGTGAACCTCGCATGCACCGGTAGTCTCCAGTAGCGGCTGGGCCTTGTCGACGTCCGGTCGGGTCCGCGGCGGTTGTGATTGACGGGGAGGAAGTTCCATGCCGTTGAAGAGTTTCGCTGACGGCCGGCTGTTCGGGGAGCGCTATGGGTCGGGCGGGAACCGGGTCGTAGCATTGCATGGCTGGGGTCGGGACCGGCGAGACTTCGTCGGAGTCCTGGGCGGCCTGGACGCGGTAGCACTAGACCTTCCAGGGTTCGGCGCAAGTCCCGCTCCCGTGGACCCGTTGGGGGCGGCTGGGTACGCCAACACGCTCGCTCCGTGGATCGGGAGTCTGGGAGAACCCCAAGTGTTAGTGGGACACTCCTTCGGTGGCCGGGTGGCAACGGTGCTGGCTGCCGAGCGACGGGAGTTGGTAGCAGGATTGGTCTTGGTAGCGGTGCCGTTGGTCAGGCCGGCCGACAGCGTGGTCCGGAAGGTTCCCGTCGGCTACCGGTTGATCAGGTGGGGAAACCGGGTGGGATTGCTCAGTGGCGACCACCTGGAGCGTGCGAAGCGGGGTCGAGGGTCAGCCGACTACCGAATGGCCTCCGGTGTTATGCGTGACATCCTCGTCAAGGTGGTCAATGAGAGCTACGAATCCGAGTTGGCTCGGCTGAAGTGTCCGGTTCGGTTGGTTTGGGGGGCCGACGATCGGGAGGTTCCGCTTGATGTAGCTGATCGATCAGTTGATCTGCTGGACGATGCCAGGTTGGGTGATGTCGGGCTGGAAGTGATCCCCGATTGCGGTCACGATGTCCCTGGGGTGGCTCCTGATCGGATTCGGAAGGCGATAGAGGACCTCCTGTGATCTGGGTGATGCCGATCCTCGGTGCGGGGGCCGTCCTGCTATCGGCCATCAAGTGGCTGCGGGTGGCGCAAAGGGAGCACTACCTCCCCGGTGCACTTCTCCAGATGCGGCGGGTGTGGATCGCAAGCCGACGGTGGAACCTGGTGGAGATGCTGCTAGTCCTCGGCGCGGTGGGTGGATGGATTCTGAGGCCAGTTTCTGCGTGGCCGATGATCGGAGTGGTTGCGATCGTTATCTTCCCGGTAGGCCTCACATTCCGAGGCCGGACCTCGCCCCTGGTATGGACGGCTCGCTTGAAACGTTCTGCTGCGCTGGCCTTTGGGATACTGGCCACCTGCGGCACACTGCTCACCTGGCTGATCGGCATGACGGCCGGTAGACATATGGCAGGGACCGCCACCATTGCGAGCGTAGTCTGTTCCTACTTCGCCCTGGATGCGGCGCTATGGCTTGCTGCTCCGGTTGAGAAGCGTATGTCGAAGAGGTTTGTCGACCAGGCATCGACGGCTCTCGCTCGGGTGAGGCCCGTCGTCGTGGGGATTACGGGGAGCTACGGGAAGACTTCCACCAAGTGGTATGTCAACCAGCTTGTCCACGGGACCCGACGGGTGGTGGTCAGTCCGGCGAGCTTCAACAACCGTTTGGGACTGGCGCGAGCCGTGAACGAGCATCTGACTGCCGACGCGGAGGTGTTTGTCGCGGAGATGGGAACCTACGGACGAGGGGAGATTGCCGAACTCTGCTCCTGGCTACAACCCACCGTCGCCGTGCTCACCGCCATCGGTCCGGTCCATCTGCAGCGGTTCAGGTCTGAGGAACGCATAGTCGAGGCAAAGTCCGAGATCATCCGCGGAGCCGATGCGGTGGTGCTCAACGTGGACCACCCGCTCCTCGCTCAGTTGGCTGATCGCCTTGACCGAGGCAAGCCGGGATTGCGTGTGTGGCGATGCGGAACCTCCGAGATGGCTAGCGACGTTCGGGTCTCTGAGGACCGGATGGGGGTTTTGGTGCGGATTCGGGGGGAGGCAGGGGTACATGTACCGTCCACCGGCGTGTTTCTCCCGAATCTGGCATGTGCCGTGGCTGTGGCTGTTGAGCTAGGCGTCCGAGCTCAGGACATCAACGAGCGGGCGGCTCGGCTTACGCAGGCGGAACATCGGCAGTCGATTGGCCGCTCGGGGAAGGGATTCACGATCATCGACGACACGTTCAACTCCAACCCCGCAGGAGCTGCCCGCGCGCTGGAGGTATTGATCTCCCTTGGGGGTTCCGACGCGACGCGTGTAGTGGTTACACCGGGAATGGTGGAGTTGGGGCCCCGCCAGCGGATCGAGAATGCCCGATTCGGGGCGCAGGCATCCAGAATGGCGGATGTTCTCGTGATCGTCGGTCGTTCCAATAGGCGAGCACTGATCCACGGCGCCCGCGGGGGTAGGGCATCATTGGTCACGGTCGACACGCGAGAGGAAGCGGTGGAGTGGGTCCGTGGCCGCCTCGGTCCTGGTGATGCGGTGCTCTACGAGAACGACCTTCCCGACCACTACCCGTAGCCCCGACTCTTCGTGCGGGGTTTGTACTGGGCGAACGAGGCGTGGGATATGAGCTTCTGACCAGGCATTGCGGCCGTTTCGATTGTTCCGTTCCGGCCCGGCGCGACCTTCACCCACCCGGTCTGTTACGCGGACCTTCGGGGCGACGCTCCGCCTATCAAGCCGGAGATCACCGGGAATCGAAGTCGACTCGCCTACTCTCTTGGGCAAGGACCATCGTAGGGATGCCCAACCGCGATCCGACCTACTTGGAGGTGAGGGATGACCTATCCAGCGGTGGTGTTCGGGGGTCCTTCCCCCGAACACGACATCAGCGTTCTCACCGGGCTACAAGCAGCCCGACTTCTATCGGAGGCTGGAACCGACCCGGTAGCGATCTACTGGTCGAAAGTCGGACGCTGGTACCGAGTTGATCCGGACGGCGAGGCGTCCGACTACGCAAGCGGTCCTCCATCCAAGTCGAAAGAACTTCGCTTCGTGGCCCAGCCACAAGCAGGCTGGATGATCAAGCGCCGGAGATTGGACGTGGATACCGCTCTGTTGTGTTGTCACGGAGGCCCCGGAGAGGACGGAACCCTGCAAGGGGCGCTCGACTTAGCCGGTATCCGCTACTCGGGTCCGGATGCGGCCGCCTCGGTCCTATGCATGGACAAACTAGCGTTCGGCGCCTTGGTCGTGGCATCTGGATTGCCGGCGCTCCCCCGGCAGATGGTGAGTCCCGACATCGAGCCGGGTTTCCCACCTCCCTACATTGTCAAGCCACGGTTCGGTGGATCTTCCATCGGTATCCACGTTGTTGACGACTACGACACCGCGTTGGCTCTCCTGCGTACGTCGCCTCACATGGATCGAGGGGCCGTCATCGAGCCGTACCTCGCCGGCGGGCGAGACCTCAACATCGCTATCCGTACCTACCCGGAGTTCCAACTGTCGGCGATCGAGGCACCCGTGAGCGAGGAGTTCTACGGCTACGAGGAGAAGTACCTATCAGGTGGGGGTATCGAAGGCTCCGCGAGAGAACTCCCGGCCCGCCTGCCCGATGAGTTGGAGGCACGGATCAGGTCCATCGCGGCGAGGGTGACCCAACTTGCCGGAATCAGATCGATTGCCAGACTCGACTTCCTGGAGCGCGGCGGTCAGCTGTGGGTCAACGAGATCAACACGATCCCGGGTAGCCTCTCTCTTTACCTGTGGGTAGACCCGCCGATGAGCCGTCGTCAGATCGTGCTGGATCTGGTTGGCGAGATGGAGGATTCGCGGTCGAGGGTCTTCTCGACGGCGGGTTCGGACGGCGTGGCTCTACAGGGCGCTGCTTCTATTGCAGCCAAGCTGGGCTGAACACCCCCGTCCTTAGGAGGCTAACCCTTGGACGGATCGGTGGGGGATGGGCGGTGATTCCCCGGTCCATCGGAGCCTCTGGCGTGGAGCGGATTCCGAAGGTTCGTGAAGTTACAGGTTGACGATCGGGCAGGTGAGGGTACGGGTGATCCCGCCTATGGACTGGATCCCCGCGACGACCAGCCGGCCCAATTGATCGACATCGGAGGCTTCTGCCCGCACGATGACATCGTAGGGTCCGGTAACGTCGTCAGCTGACGTTATCCCGTCGATGGCCCGGACCCGGTCCGCGACCACCTTAGCCTTGCCGACTTCGGTCTGGATGAGCACGTATGCCTCGACCACTCTGCTCCTCTCGGATTGTGCCAATCAATTGTAGAGGTTGAAAACAGGTAACCACGGTTGCGGTTACCTGCCGTCTGAACCCAAGCGGACCGAATGCACGAAGCGGAGCCCGCCGTCGTTCTCCACGTCGAAGACGATCCGCTGACCCTGCCGCAGCAGGCGGAACACGCTACCTGCTAGGGATCCAGCTCGCAGGTACGCTTCGCTCCGGTCCTCGTCGAGTACGACTACCCCGGCACCTGTGTTCGGATCGTAGACCTTGACTACTCCTTGCATGGTCGTCAAGTGTACCCGCCCGGATCGAGCCGGAGTCCGGCTTCCTTGCATCCCTTGTGGATTCCATGAAGAAGCCTATCCGTACCGTATCCTCGCGGAGATGCAACGAGACGGTAGCCGGGCCACCATGGAAGCGACAGAGCGGAGCCTGGCCTATCTCCATGGAATCTCCGTTGAGCGGGTCAAGTGGTTGGGGGGCAAGCGTGCCGGGTCACTTCGCGAGCGCGGCATCGACTCGGTTGCCGACCTGCTGCTCCTTGTTCCACGCAAGCACATCGACCGGTCGCAGGTGATGCCCCTGGATCAAGTGGAAGTAGGGGTGGAGACCACGGTCATCGGACAGGTGCGCCGCGTCAATGTACGCCGGTTGAGACGCCGGATGGTGATCGTTGAAGCGGTCGTCGGTACCGACACCGGCTCGATCACGGCTGTGTGGTTCAACCAGCAATACCAGGCGCGGCGGCTCGAGCGTGGTATCGAGGTGGCGCTCTCGGGGAAGATGGAACGTTACCGGGGACGGCTGCAACTCAACTCGCCGGCTGTCGACATTCTTGCGAGAGGTCGAGGGAATCTGGCGGTAGGCCGGGTGGTTCCGGTCTACAGGGCCATGGGGGATGCCACCCCTACCTATCTTCGTATGGGTGTCCACAACGCCCTGATGCGTTCCCGGCCTATAACTGATCCTCTCCCGCTGGATCTGAGGCAGCGGCTCGACCTGACAGACCGGGACACGGCGATAGCGTCAGTTCACTTTCCCGATTCGATACAGCAGATCCGACCGGCTCGCCGCAGACTCGTATTCGACGAATTCTTCCGGCTCGAGGTGGCGCTTGCAATGACGAAGCGCCACAAGACCGAGACATCGGTGGGCATACCACATCTTCTGGATCCCGAGACCGAAATGGTCGAGCGGTTTGTGAGGGGGCTTCCCTACCGGCTGACCGGGGCGCAGAGACGGGTGATCGATGAGATCAAGCAGGATCTCGGCTCCCGATGGCCGATGCATCGTCTTCTCCAGGGAGAAGTCGGCTCCGGCAAGACGGTCGTGGCGGTAGCTACCGTCTTGACAGGTGTGCAGGGTGGGTTCCAGGCAGCTGTGATGGCTCCCACCGAAGTCCTTGCGGAGCAGCACTACGAGGGAATCGCAGGTCTGCTGGCTGAGGCGGGTATGGTTTCCCCGATCGCGGGTCCGTTCTCGCTGTTTGACGGGGTGGATGGTGGTGCAGACGGTCCCAGGGTGAGTATTGCTCTTCTAACCGGGAACCGGGCCGAGGCAAGCATACGTCCGCGCGGGAAGACCAATCGCCGCGAGCTACTGCACTGGATAGCAGGGGGCGAGGTGGACATCGTGATCGGTACCCACGCCCTGATCCAAGAGGGAGTGAGGTTCGCTCGTCTCGGTGTGGCCGTAGTGGATGAACAACACAGGTTCGGTGTCCATCAGCGGGTGCAACTGAAGGACAAGGCCGAGGGTGTCGACCCTGACCTGCTGATCATGACCGCTACCCCGATCCCGCGTACCCTCTCGATGACTCTCTACGGGGATCTGGATGTCTCGGAAATCGATGAGATGCCACCGGGACGCAAACCGGTGCGTACTTGGGCCACTTCCATGGAAGGCCGCGGCATGGACCGAGTGGAGCAGACGATACGCGACGAAGTGGGGGGCGGTCGGCAGGCGTTCGTGGTGTGCCCATTGGTAGAGGGATCCAGACAGGTGGAGGCAGCCTCGGCGGTGGCGGAGCATGAGCGGCTGGCCGGGGTGTTCCCCGAGATGCGGATCGGTCTCTTGCACGGCCAGATGGCTCCGCGCCGGAAGGAAGAGGTCATGGAAGCATTCCGTTCAGGTGGATTGGACGTGTTGGTGGCGACCACCGTCATCGAGGTCGGAATCGACGTGCCCAACGCCACGGTCATGGTGATCCGCGACGCCGATCGATTCGGTCTCAGTCAGTTGCACCAACTGCGGGGGCGGGTAGGACGTGGTTCGTATCCGGGCCAGTGCATCCTTCTGGCCGATCCAGCCACCAAGGACGGCGTCGAACGCATAGAAGCTATGGTGAGGCTCTCCGATGGATTCCGGCTTGCCGAGGAGGACCTTCGTATACGCGGTCACGGAACTGTCTTCGGAGCTCGCCAGTCGGGCTTCTCCGATCTGCGCATCGCCGACATCCTGCGGGACCGGAAGGAACTTGCCTCCGCCCGGCGGGAAGCCTTCGCTCTCGTAAGGAGAGATCCAACCCTCGAGAGCCACCCCGCAATAAGAGATGAAGTCAGGGTGCTGCTCGGTGATGCGGTCGAATGGCTCTTCCGGTCGTAAGGGATCCGGTACGTTGAGGATCATTGGTGGTTTTGCCAGAGGGCGGCGGCTGAAAGCGCCCCGGGGTCTGACTACCAGGCCCATGACCGATCGGGTGAGGGAAGCGCTGTTTTCAACTATCGCCGCCGTGCTTCCTGGCGCCGACGTACTCGATCTCTACGCAGGGACCGGATCGCTGGGCCTCGAGGCGTTGAGCCGCGGGGCCTCATCGGCGGTGTTCGTCGAACGCAACCCAGCCGCCCTCCGAGTGCTGCGGGCGAACGTGGAGGCGGTAGGACTCGGCGGTGGCGTGGTGGCGATGGAAGTAGGGCGCTTTCTGTCTAGGAAGGTGACCCGCATGAAGTCCTGCGGCCTGAACCGTTTCGACCTGGTATTCGTAGACCCTCCGTATAGCGAAGCCGTCGACTCGGTGAAAGCGACGATGGAGAAGCTAGAACCAGTCACCCGGATTGGTGGAACCGTGATCGTCCACCGGCGCGCAGGCGACGAGCAGCCACAGACGACGGGATTCGAGCGGGAACGAACCCACACATATGGCACGACTCGCATCTGGCGCTTCCGACGGATACCGATATGCCAGGCTTAGCCCCGATTCACTCATGCGAGGGCTTGTGCGAGCGATCGGTAACCCTTGGTAGACTCCCGACCCGGGAGGGCGGCGAAGTCGACATGCCCGTCGAGTCGAGCACGGTCTCCCAGCGTCGGGTGAATGCGAACCAATCCGCGAAAACAGGCTTGAAGTGGCGCTTCATGGGTGGGGTGTATTGGGAGACATGAAGAGCCAGGGCTAGACGGAAACGACGGTTAGATTTACACGAACCCGAGATCTAAGGAAGGAACGGTGGCTACGGCGGTCTGTCCCGGGAGCTTTGATCCGCCCACTAACGGGCACATGGACGTGATTCGAAGGAGTGTTTCTCTGTTCGATCAGGTGGTGGTGGCGGTGATCCGCAACCTATCGAAGACACCGATGTTCAGGTCGAGTGAACGCGTTGCCATGCTCGGTGACCTGTTCGCGGACGAGCCTACGGTGGAGATAGCGTCATTTGACGGTCTCCTGGTCGACTTTGCCAAGGATCGGAATGTCAACGTGATCGTCAAAGGCCTCCGGGCTGTGTCCGACTTCGACTACGAACTGCAAATGGCTCAGATGAACCACCGGCTCTCTGGGATCGACACGGTATTCGTACCCACGAGCCCGGAACACGCTTATCTCTCATCGTCCCTGGTGAAGGAGGTTGGGAGCCTCGGAGGTGCGGTGGACAGCCTGGTGCCTCCAGAAGTAGCCCGATTGATGAAAGAACGGTGGTCTCATGAACGCTGATCGAGATGCAGGCCGTAGCCTGAATCGGCCCACGGTCGTTCCGATGGTCGGGGAGGTCCAGGATCTGGTTTCCGAGATGATCATTGCGATATCGGAGGCGAAGACCATCCCTGCCTCCGGCAAGGTCATAGTCGACCGCGAGCAGATGCTGCAGACGTTGGAGATGCTCCGGGATCGCCTTCCGGAAGAACTGAGAGCAGCCCGATGGATGGTGAGGGAGCGAGAGACCTTCGTAGCGAGGACCAACGAACGAGTCCGGGATCTCGTGCAGAGGGCACGTCAAAAGGCCGATGAGATGATGGCGGAGACGAACATCATCGCAGAGGCAACCGAGGAGGCCAACATCCTGGTGCGTAGGGCCGAGGACCAGGCTCACCGTATACGCCTGGAGGCCGAGGACTACGCTGAGGATCGCCTGCAGCGGCTGGAGGGTCTCCTGTCAAGGGTTTTGGATCAGGTCAGAGAAGTCCGCGCCGAACTCCACCAGACCCGTTAGGTGAACCGGTAGGAGGGTGTTCCAACAAGTGGGGAGGGTAGCGTCCCGGTCGATTGTCGAGGAGTACTGGCATCAATCGCGCCGCGTGCGGCCTCTGGGAGCGGTGTCCTGGCTAAGGCGCGTTCATGCTACGCGGAGTCGTTTCGGTATCACGATCAAACTAGATGCCCGGTAGCCGGACGTTCGTAGGCACCGGCGTCTTCCGCGACCAGCCGTTCACCGTCGACGTATCCAACTTGCTACAACGCCCCGGGGCGCGACGCCGCGTGCTCCTCTCGGGTGCCTTGGTCCTCGAACTCGACCAGGTGGACGATTCGGGTCCGATCAATGCGGACCTCGAGGTGCAGGAGACGGGCGGATCGGTGCTGGTACGAGGTGAAGTCACTTCCTACCTCCGGATGCGGTGCAACCGCTGCCTCGGAGAGGTCCCTACCGATCTATCCATCTCATTGGTGCAACTGTACGTTACTGAGCCCGATGAGGATGTTCCCAGGATCGGCTCGGACGGCTCCATTGACCTGTCCGATGCCATCCACGACGAACTGTGCTTGTCAGTGCCGTTGGTGCCGCTATGCTCGGGAGCCTGTCGGGGACTTTGTCCTACATGCGGAACCGACTTGAATGTAGAACCCTGCGAGGGCCACACAGCGGAACGGGGTTCCCCGTTCGCTGCATTGGAAGGTTGGTTGGAAACCTCCCCTCGGGGCGCGAAGACCTCCCGGTAGATTTCGGTTTCATTCCACAGACCTAAGGGGTACGCCATGGCAGTGCCGAAGAGAAAGATGTCGCGCTCACGCACCCGGCGGCGGAAGGCGGAAGCGATGAGAGTCAGTCCCGTGCGGACCGTCGAGTGTCCACGTTGTGGTGCCCCGAAGTTGCCGCATCGGGCATGTTCGGGACCGGGCGGCTGCGGCACGTACCGGGGCAGAGTCGTGGTAGAGGTATTTGACTGAGACTGTCCACTGGGCCGGGACGGGGATAGGAGATCATTCCGCCGTGGGATCTTCTTGCCGACCTGTCGCGGTTCCTGGATTGATCTTCGAAGACGGGATGTCGGAAGGACTCCCATGGCGCGGATAGCACTGGACGTGATGGGGACCGACCGGGGTCCCGCCGAGATGGTGGCGGGGGCCTTGATGGCCGTGGAGAGGGGCCAGGAGGTGGTGCTCGTCGGACGCCGGGATGTGGTGGAACCCGAGCTTCTCGCGTCCGGTAGCGACCTGGAATTGGTTCATGCGCCCGAAGTCGTCGAGATGGGCGACAGTCCAGCCCAGGCTCTCAGAGACAAGCCGGGTTCATCGGTACTAACCGCCGCCCGTCTTGTTGCCTCGGGCAAGGCTGACGCGTTGGTGTCGGCGGGCTCGACCGGGGCGGCCATGGCAGCCGCTTCCATCGTGATCGGCCGTCTCAAGGGGGTACTCCGGCCCGCGATCGCTACTTCCATCCCCCGCCCCGGGAGTCCGTCGCTGCTGCTCGACTCGGGTGCCAACCTGGAGGTCAGACCTGTGCACCTGCTCCAATTCGGTATAATGGGGTCACTCCTCGCCGAGATCGTCTACGGAATGGTACGGCCTCGCGTAGCGCTCCTGAACATCGGTTCCGAACCAGCGAAGGGCAGGGACCTGGAACGGTCCGCGTTCCGGCTGCTGGAGGAAGCGCCGGTCAACTTCGTTGGTAACGTCGAGGGAGGCGATATCACCGGCGACACGGCGGATGTGTTCGTCACCGACGGGTTCACCGGAAATGTTGCGCTCAAGACCATCGAAGCGGCGGCGGGGTTGGTGGTCCGATTGGTGAACACCTCCTTCATTGACCTTCCTCCCGATGTGTCCCCTCACGTGGCAGCTCCGATGGGGGAACTTCACAAGGTGATCAACCCGGAGCGGTATGGAGGAGCCCACCTCGTCGGAACCTCGGCTGGTGTGGTCATCTGCCATGGTTCGTCCTCGCGCAATGCGATCCTCAATGCCATCCGGCTCGCCACCGAGGGTGTGAAGGGAGGTCTCGTGGAGCGGCTCGAGCGAGGGTTGGTTGGTCCGTGACCATACGAGGGGCTTCTACCCCTTGTAACGGCGCACGGGGAGTAGGGATCCGCCTGTGGTCGGAAGTTGTGACGGGCACCAGCGGTCCCCGGAGCTACCGTGACGATGCCCGCGCGGGCTCGCTGCCGGATAGTCATCCAACGCCAGGCCCGAAATGACCACGAACTCCGTCGGCCTCGAGCCCATTCTCGGCTACACGTTCGAGAGTCTGGACCACCTTCAGGAAGCTCTCCGGCATCGTTCCTGGGTGGCGGAGACCGGCCAGGGACCTTCGAACGAGCGCCTCGAGTTTCTGGGAGACACGATCCTGCAGTTCGTCGTCACCGACTTCATATATGCCAACTACCCTGAGTACTCCGAGGGGGAACTAGCCAAGCTCCGATCCTCCGCAGTCAAGCGAGAGGTACTGTTCAAGGTAGGTCTCGCCATGGGTCTCGGTGAGCACCTGATGCTGGGCAAGGGGGAAGAGGCCACGGGAGGGCGGGCTAAGCCCTCCATCCTCGCCGATGCGATGGAGGCGGTACTGGGGGCCGTCTACCTTGACGGAGGCCTAGAGGTGGCCCGGAGCCTGATCATGCGCCTCTGGGAGGAGCGGGTCCGGAGGGGAGCGGCCGCACCCGGCTGGAGCGACTACAAGAGCCGGCTTCAGGAGCACCTCGCCCGAGAAGGGCACAGACCTACCTACAGCCTCACCGAGACAGGTCCGGACCACGACAAGTCATTCACGGCCGTGGTGTCGGTAAACGGTCGCGAATGGGGGACCGGTACGGGTCGGTCGAAGAGGGAGGCCCAGCAGGTGGCGGCCAGCCGAGCCCTGCACGCCTTGGGGACTGACTCGGCGAACGGCGGTTGACCCCAGTTCTTCATGGATCGGGTTTGCAGGGGTGAATGGAAGTGGAAGGCTTAGGAGGGTGCTGAACATTGACGATTGCTCGGGCCTGCCGCCCGCCGACCCAGGCAGCATGTCGGCGATTGGCAGGCCGCTGGTGGATTGCTCAGCACCCTCCTAGACTCCTGACATGGGATTTCGGCTATCCGATGGTCCAGGATTGCCAGCGTGCGAAGTAGACCCGCTCCCTGAGTCCTCTCTCTTCAACCGAGGATGAGGTTGGAGTGAGCTGATGTGTCTGGGTGTGTCGGGTCCATGAAGAATCAGGGTTAGGTGCCCGAGCTTCCGGAGGTGGAGACGACCCGGCGTGGGCTCGTTCCGGCGCTGGCTAGCCGGAGGGTCGTGGCCGCCCACGTTTACCACGATCGGATGCTCCGGCGCCAGCCGAACCCGGACGACTTTGTCCATCGTCTCCTGGGTCGGGTGATACAGTCACTGGAACGTACCGGTAAGTTCCTCATGTTCGATGTGGGCGACGGCATGACGTGGGTTACCCACCTCGGCATGTCCGGCAGGTTCTCTGTAAACCGGCCCGAAGATATTCAGGGGTCGCACACCCGGGTCGTGATCAGCACTGACGGCGGTGACGAGGTCCGGATGGTTGACCCTCGTACTTTCGGCTTCACCGCCGTCTATACAACAACTGAACTCGCCGACTCCACCATGGCGAGCCTAGGGCCGGACGCGCTCACCGAGTTGCCGGAGCCGCGGTCGCTGGCTGCTCGGGCCAGGGGTCGGCGGGTGGCGATCAAGACTCTGTTGCTCGACCAGCGCTACCTGGCAGGGCTCGGGAACATATACGCGACCGAGGTGCTGTTCGAGGCGGGTATCGGAGGGGGTCGCCCGGCCGGATCCGTGACCCTCGACGAGATGGGGGCCCTTAGGAACGGAATCCAAAGGGTGTTGGAGGCAGGGCTCAAGCATGGAGGAACGTCGCTCGACGACCTCGCATACCTGCTTCCCGACGGGCGGGCCGGTCGCCACCTTCAGTATCTGGCGGTCTACGGACGGGAAGGCAGACCGTGTCGTCGGTGTGCGACGCCGATCGTCAGGATGGCCCTAGGAGGCCGATCCACGTTCGAGTGCCCTGCTTGCCAGACCTGACCTAGTGTCCCGAGTCGGAAGTTCGTCATAGAAGAGCGGGCTACACCTCCACCCCACCGAACCCCGAGAACGCGAAAATCACCGGAAGGTGCCTCTTTCCTTGGGATCCCACCCCCGCCGCCACCT
>MKWU01003245.1_pt1 | contig 21996 bp, 20 predicted proteins | sample 809101 | NCBI WGS metagenome assembly MKWU01 (sample SAMN05860141, study PRJNA318959) | sponge metagenome | host: Aplysina aerophoba | place: Slovenia: Piran, Adriatic Sea, Gulf of Piran | collected 2013-05-07 | reverse complement strand
TATCTCGAAGGCACGTACAGCGAAATCTATCACGACGTGTCGCAGGATGCCGAAGGGATGAGAAGACTGTTCAAGCAATTTTCGTTTCCCGGGGGCATTCCCAGCCACGCGGCACCCGAGACGCCGGGCTCCATCCACGAAGGCGGGGAATTGGGCTACGCCTTGTCCCATGCGTTCGGCGCCGCATTCGACAACCCGGACCTGATCGTCACCTGCGTGGTGGGTGACGGCGAAGCGGAAACCGGCCCGCTGGCCACGGCCTGGCATTCGAACAAATTCCTGAATCCGGGGACGGACGGCGCGGTTCTGCCCATCCTGCATCTCAACGAGTACAAGATCACCAATCCGACCATCCTGGCGCGGATCTCCCGGAAGGAGTTGGAGAGCCTGTTCGTCGGATACGGCTACGCCCCGCTGTTCGTGGAAGGCTCCGACCCCATGACCATGCATGCCTTGATGGCGAAAACGCTGGATCAGGCGATCAACCGAATCCGTCGCATTCAGCATCAAGCCCGGAGCAACCGTGATCCCAAGCGGCCGCCGTGGCCCATGATCATTTTGCGGACCCCGAAAGGATGGACGGGACCGGCGGAGGTCGACGGGCAAAAAACCGAAGGGCATTGGCGCTCCCATCAAGTTCCGTTCTCGGGAATCGCAGCAAACCCGGCTTATCTCAAACTCTTGGAAACGTGGATGAAGAGTTATCACCCGGAAATGCTGTTTTGATGAAGACGGCACGTTGAACCGTGCACTGGCTGACCTGGCGCCGAAGGGTCTTCGTCGCATGGGAGCGAATCCGCATGCCAATGGCGGCTCGTTGCTCAAGGCCTTGAAAATGCCGGACTTTCGGGACTATGCCGTCCCCGTGCCGCAACCCGGACGCGTGAGCGGCGAGGGGACGCGGGTCATGGGCCAATTTCTTCGAGACGTCATGAAACGCAATCTCGATCAACGAAACTTTCGTCTCTTTGGACCGGACGAAACAGCCTCGAATCGTTTGGGGGCGGTGTTTGAGGTCACGAAGCGAGCGTGGTTGGCGGAGACCGTGCCCGGTGACGACCACTTGGCCACGGATGGTCGCGTGATGGAGATCCTGAGTGAACACACCTGCCAGGGGTGGCTGGAAGGCTATTTGCTCACGGGGCGGCATGGGTTCTTCAATACCTATGAAGCCTTTGTGCACATCGTGGATTCGATGTTCAATCAACACGCCAAATGGCTCAAGGTCACGGGCCGGGAGATTCCCTGGCGTCTCCCGATCGCCTCCCTCAACTATCTCCTGTCCTCTCACGTCTGGCGACAGGATCACAACGGGTTCTCGCACCAGGATCCGGGGTTTATCGATCACGTGACGAACAAAAAAGCCGAGGTCATTCGCGTGTATCTGCCCCCGGATGCCAACAGCCTGCTGTGGGTGACCGATCATTGTCTCCGGAGCCGAAATTTCGTCAACGTCATCGTCGCCGGGAAGCAACCGCAATTGCAGTATCTGAACATGGACGCCGCGATCAAACATTGTTCGGCCGGCATCGGCATGTGGGAGTGGGCCAGCAACGACAACGGCTCGGAACCCGACGTGGTGATGGCCTGTGCCGGGGATACCCCCACGCTGGAAACGCTGGCGGCCGTGGATCTCCTTCGTGACTCTCTCCCGGACCTCAAGGTGCGCGTCATCAACGTCACGAATCTCATGAAACTCCAGCCCTCGACCATCCATCCTCACGGGTTGTCCGACCAAGAGTTCGACGTGCTCTTTACCACGGACAAACCCATTATTTTTGCGTTTCACGGCTACCCGTGGCTGATTCACCGTCTGACGTATCGCCGTACCAATCACCGGCATCTCCACGTCCGGGGCTATCAAGAGGAAGGGACGACGACCACCACGCCTTTCGACATGGTCGTGCTCAATGAGTTAGATCGCTTTCATTTAGTCGAGGCCGTGATCGACCGCGTTCCGCACTTGGGGTCCGTCGCGGCGTACGTGAAACAGGCCATGCGGGATAAACTCATCGAGCATAAGGAATACATCGGAAAATACGGCGAAGACCTGCCTGAAATTCGAAACTGGAAATGGCCGGAGAGGTAATATTCTTTATCGGCTTTGAGGCAGGATTCGTTGCTCAGGCTTGGCTGAAGGCGGCTTTCTTTTTCACCACTTTGAAAATCTCCATGGTGACGAGAATAATTGACGCAAAGAGAAGAAGGGCGCCCCATTCTTCCAAAGACACCGGAGAGACTTTCAGCGCACGTTGGGTCGCCGGCACGTACATTGACAGGATATGAATCCCTTGAGCCGCCAAGACACCCAAAATGAGAAGCCGGCTGTTTCGCAACGGAATATTAAAAGCGGATAGTCGTTCAGACCGGCAATTGAACACGTGGACGTTTTCGAGGAACACCATCAGGAGCAACAACAAGTTTCGTGCCTGCCCTTCTTCGACCCCTGCGCTCAACCACCAATACCAGGCGGCAAAGGCGACCAATCCCATGGCGAGCCCGGAGACGATGGTCTGTTGAATCAACAGGGAGTCAAAAATGCCTTCCGTGGGCTTGCGTGGCTTTCGGCTCATGGTATCCGGTTCTCCCGCTTCAAACGCGAGCGGCACGACTTGCGGGCCGTTCGTGACCAGATTGAGCCACAGCAGTTGGACGGCAGTCAGAGGCAAGGGCAAGCCGATTAACAGGGAAACCGTGAACAGCAAGATTTCCGCAACGCCGCAGGAAATGAGCAGCGCAATCACCTTGCGCACGTTGTCATAGGCAACCCGACCCTCCTCTATTCCCGCGACGATCGAGGGGAACCGATCGTCCGTAATGATCATGGCCGCGCTGTCTTTGGCCACGTCGGTCCCGGAACCCATGGCGACCCCAAGGTGAGCTTTTTTCAAAGCCGGGGCATCGTTCACTCCATCTCCGGTCACGGCCACAAAGTGGCCCATTTTTACCAACGCCTCCACGATTTGATGTTTCTGGATGGGCGTGACACGCGCAAACACGCGCACGCACTTGACGAGATCCATAAACTGCGGAACCTGACTGGAGCCGATTTCCGCCAATTGTCGCCCCGTTGCCACCTCTCCATCTGATTCGGCAATGCCCAACTCCCGGGAAATGGACAACGCCGTGGCTGGATGGTCTCCCGTCACCATAGCCACGTGAACGCCGGCATTTCGACATTTCGTGACGGCGTCCTTGACCTCCGGTCGTAATGGATCAATGGTGCCAATGACGCCTAACAGCGTGAGGGCGGGAAGATGCTGCTCCTCGAACGCGCCTTCGCCGTCCTGAGCGGGCAGGACGCCTTCGGCCAAAGCCAACACCCGGTATCCCCGGTTGGCCAACGTGACGGCTTCCTGTTCGATCATATGCTTCTCGATGGGTTTCGCTTTTCCCCCGATGAACATCGTGTCACACCGGGCAAGGATTTCTTCTACCGCCCCTTTCACGGCAATGTTGTTGTTCCGTGGTTCTTCATAACACAGTGCCGCGAATTTTCTTTCTGATTCAAACGGAATCCTGCCCAGGACGTTGACCGATCGCTTCAGCCCGGTCGGGTCGAGACCCAGTTTATGGCCCAGAGCCAAAAGCGCAACGTCGACCGCGTCACCATGGGAGTTCCATTCTCCGTTTTCGCACGTGAGGTGCGCTTCATTGCACAAGACTCCGGCCGTGCCCAGTCTGCGTAGCTGAGCGATCGTTTCTGAAGAAAGGCTCCCTTCAGATTCAGGAACGACTTCTCCCTCACCCGTGTACCCTTCACCGGTGACCGAGAAATGGTCGCCGGAGGGAAGCACGATTTTTTTGACGGTTTGTTGGTTCACCGTGAGGGTCCCGGTTTTATCACTGGCGATGTACGTGCAACTTCCCAATCCTTCAACCGCGGTCAGTCTCCGAACGATCACGTGGCGTTTGGCCATTCGAAAGGTGGCCACCGAAAGCGCGACCGTCATGGCGACGGGGAGTCCCTCGGGAATGGCTGAAACCGCTAATGCCACGGCCATGAAAAAGACTTCCGTCAACGGAATCCCTCGACTCACGGCCACCACGGCGAGCAAGCCACATGCCACAACCACGCCGACGCTCACGTAGCGAGCAAACTGATCCATGCGGACCACGAGGGGAGGTTTGGTTTCGGCGGTTTCGGTGACGGCTTTCGCGATGGTGGCGACTTCGGTGTGGAGACCGGTTGCCACCACCACTCCTGCTCCACGGCCAACCATGACGGTCGTTCCGCCATAAGCCACGTTGGTTCGGTCGCTGATCGGGGCGTCAGGACCCGAGAGCGTGGCAGGGGATTTCGCTACGGCGAGAGATTCGCCGGTGAGCAGTGATTCATCAATGGCCAGGTTTTTGGTATCAAGTAATCTGATGTCGGCCGGGACTCGATTGCCGGATTCCAGAAGACACATGTCGCCCGGGACGAGTTCGTCTGATGGGATTTCCTGCTCACTTCCATTTCGACGAACGCGCGCATGGACTTTGAGGAGCGTTTGGAGGGCCGCGGCGCTTTGCTCGGCCTTCCATTCCTGAAATCCTCCAAGGGCGGCGTTCAGAAAGAGAACGACAAAGATAAACGTTGCATCGGTGTGCTCACCAATGGTCAGCGAGATCACAGCGGCGACCATGAGGATATAAATCAGCGGGCTCAGAAACTGATGCAGGAAAATCGTGAAAACGGAAGGGGGCGGCTTGGCAGGCAGGCGATTCGGACCGAAGGTGCCTTGCCGATTCCGAACCTCGACCGCGCTTAACCCTTCCCTCGTCGTCTCCCACTTGGTGAACACGTCCTGCTCGGACAGCGTGTGCCAAGGGAGAGCGTCTTGTCTCGAAAACCGGTTGGGGATAGTCTGTTCCAGATCAGCCAGATTTTTCCTCCTCGACCTCTAACGCATCGCCGGGTTTACCATCAATGGCCACTCCACCAGCTTCCCATCAGGTAGGTGCTGCCATGCGGAATTTCTATTGACTATGAATGGACAATTTTCCACATTTTGTGGAAATTTGGGACAAAACTTCAATATGCGTCGAATTTCTACAGATCTTGCCAAAACTCTTGCATATTTCGGGCCACACGCGTTGAACATGGATGGTGCAGTTCCGGTTGCGGGGTTTCGCCCCCACACGACGAGTTGTAGCAGTAGCATCTTATACGGTTTGGAGAGGCCGTGTGGAAGAAGCGCGATAAGCTCGCGCAGCCACACTGGATCCCCGATCTGGTCGTGGATGACAGAGGAAAAAACGTGGATGTATGGGTTCAGGAATCGGGCAGGTATTGCTTGATGAGGGCGATCAGTTCGTCTTCTTCGACTTTGCCTTCGCGGGTCAGCAGGAGAGTTCCGCGTGAATAGAGATGCGTGGTGGGGTACGTTTCAAACTGGTGTTGTTTTTTGATTCCCCGGCACCGGCCCGGTACGTGCATCTTGGCCTTGCCGACGCGGACGGCGGGAAGTTTCCGGGCGACTGCTTCCAGGATGGGATCATAGGCCGCACAGGGTTCGCAGGCGGCAATGCCGTAGGCCACCACGGTCGCATGCGCCCCTTTGAATTCTTCGTAATTTTCGTCAGTGACGTTTTCGACGGTGCCGGCCATCCCGTCTTCCTTTCCCGTTCATCAAAAATAAGGGGGATTCCCTGTTCGTGGAATCCCCCTTCAACGCGCCTCGACGCGACGGTCAGTTCAACGCTTTCAAGGCGTCCAGAATTTCCTTGTCATCCCGGGCCGTCTTGATTTCCTGCACTTTGACGTACGCCACCCTGCCTGTCTTGTCCACAATCACCGTGGCTCGTTTGGAGCAATTGAGATCAGGAAAATACAAGCCGTACGCCTTGCAGACGTCACGATGCATATCGGCCAACAAGGTGTGTTTCAGGTCGAGTGAGTCGGCCCAGGCCTTGTGCGAAAAGAAGCTGTCCGCGCTGATACCGAGCAGTTCGGCATTGGCATCGGAAAAGCTGGGGAAGTCGTCCGTCAAACATTTATTTTCATTCGTACAGACCGGACTCCAATCGAGGGGATAAAAGGCCAGGACCACGTTCTTTTGACCTTTAAAACTGCTTAACGTGACTTCGTTACCATCCTGATTCTTCAGGGTGAAATCGGGAGCGGCGTCGCCCACTTTTATTTCTGAAGCAACATCAGACATGAAACAGCCTCCTTCTTGAATTCGTGATGGATGATGGAATGTGGTGGAACTCGAGACCTTTTTGTTTGCAGGACTTTTTTCGTAGCACGCCCTCTTGAAGTTTGTCAACAGAGCAGGCGGCGCGGATACCAGGAGTACTGAAACGTTCCCGGCTCGCCCCCCCCAACAAGCGGATGCAGCGGAAACGTCTATCGGAAAATCAGCCGCAAAGAGCTTGTCTTTTGGGTCAACCAAGGGTATCGTCATCTATAGAAGCCCTATCCACTAGATTCCCTTCCCCTGACCATGCCAACGTTGCCGTCTCGTCTCCCCGTTCCGGCCCCCCGTCGTCTGACACAACGCTTCCTGTGGCCCTTCCTGATTGTCGGCGGCCTGGCAGTCGGGGGTGCGGCGGCGGTGGCTTGGCATATCACAACCGGCCTTCCCTCGCTCGGGGGGCTCCGGGATTATCAGCCGAGTCTGATTACCAAGGTCCACGCGGACAACCGCCAGGTCATCGGGCAATTCTACGTGGAACGCAGAATCCTGACCCCCCTTCGTGAGGTGCCCCAGCATTTGATCAACGCCGTCATTGCCGTGGAAGATACCCGGTTTTTTGAGCACCCGGGTTTGGACGTCTGGGGGATCCTTCGAGCCGCATGGACGAATTTCAAGCGTGGAGGAAAAGTTGAGGGCGCCAGTACGATCACCCAGCAACTGGCCCGATCCCTGTTCTTGACCCCGGAACGGACTTTCCAGCGTAAAATACGGGAACTCTTTCTCGCCCTGAAAATGGAATTTATTCTGACGAAAGAACAAATTCTCGAGATGTATCTCAACCAGATCTACTTCGGCCATGGAGCCTATGGGGTCGGCACCGCGGCCCTCACGTATTTCGGAAAAGGGTTATCGGAATTGAAGCTGCCCGAGTCGGCCTTTCTCGCGGGACTGCTGAAGGCTCCCAATACCTATTCTCCCTACAAGAACTACGACTTGGCGAAGAAACGGCAGGAACACGTGTTGGGACGTATGGTCCAGGCCGGCTTTCTGACGGAACCGCTCGCCCGGGAGGTGAGCGAGACCTCACTGGACTTTGTTCGTCAATTCATCGAACGTGTGGCCCCGTATTTTCTCGAAGACGTCCGCCAGCACCTCGTAAACGAATACGGAGAGGCCATGGCGTATAAAGGCGGGCTGCACATCTCCACCACCTTGAACATTCAGATGCAACACCTGGCCGAGGAGGCCATCAGGAAGGGACTGCGCGAACTAGACAAACGACAGGGTTGGCGCGGGCCGCTCCGTCATGAGGAGTTGCCGGACACGCCGCCCGAAGAACCGCCCACGACCTTCCCTGCGTTTGGGGAAATCGTGGAAGGTCTCGTCCTGAACGTCTCGGACGAGGACGTGACGGTCCTGGCGCACGACCGGGTCGGCACCATCACCTTGGCAGATATGCTCTGGGCCGAACGCCGGCTTTCCAAAGGCGCACCCGTCACCGAAGCGGAGGTGATACCCGTTGTCTCGGCCCGGCAATTGGTGGAACCCGGAGACGTGATCGAAGTCTCGCTGAAATCGACCCGCAACAAGACGATCCGGTTCCGGCTGGATCAGACCCCGCTGGTCGAAGGCGCGTTGATTGCCATCGATCCCAGGACCGGAGCGATTCGGGCGATGGTCGGTGGGTACAATTTCGAACGCAGTCAATTCAATCGCGCGTTACTGGCCCTCCGGCAACCCGGCTCGGCATTCAAACCGATCATTTATGCCACGGCCTTCGACCAGGGGCTGACGCCCGCCACGCTCATTCTCGATGCGCCCGTGGTCTACAAGGAGGAAGAGCCCGGCAAGACCTGGAAACCGGAGAATTACGAAAAACGCTTTTTCGGTCCCATCACCTTGCGGGAAGCCTTACGCCACTCGCGAAACGCGGCAACGGTCCGCCTGCTCGAACAGATCGGCGTTCCCCGCGTCATCAATTTTTCACGCTCACTCGGCATTCGCAGCCCATTAAGCCCGGACCTGTCATTGGCACTCGGTTCGTCGGTCGTAACGCTTCAAGAGCTCACTGCGACGTACGGGGTGTTTGCCAACCAGGGACTGGCCTTGAAACCCTATACCATTTCCCTGATCAAAGATCCGAATGACCATATTCTGGAACAGCACGAGTTCGACCCCCGGCAAGTGATCTCCAAAGAAACCGCCTATTTGATTACACACATGATGATGGACGTCATTCAAAGCGGAACGGGTAGACGCGCCCGCTCGATCGGGCAACCCCTGGCCGGCAAAACCGGCACCACGAACAGCTACCGCGACGCGTGGTTCGTCGGCTATGCCCCAAATCTCGCCACCGGCGTCTGGGTGGGATTCGACAGCATGGAGACACTCGGAAAAGTGGAGTCCGGCGCCCATGCCGCCCTGCCCATCTGGACGGATTTCATGGTAAAGGCCCTCAACCGGCTCCCCGTCCTGACGTTCTCGGTCCCGGACGGGATTCAGTTCGTCGAGGTCGACCAGGAAACGGGCAAGCCGGTGGATGAACCCTCCAAAGGCACCACGACGGAAGTCTTTGCGGACGGCACCATTCCGCAACAGCCCGTTCGTCGAGCAGCCGATCCGTTAGAATTTTACGAGTTCGATCAACTCGACCCGGCCGTTGAAACGCGCTAAAAACGAACGACTTCTTTGACCATTTCCGCTGTCTCCTTCCGTCATTCCCGACCATATAAACTGGATCCCCGATTAAGGATGTCGAGGACGAATCCAGGGTTTTTGTTCCAGACGGGTCCTTGAAATGGAGGGCCAGAGGAGAAAGACACTGGATCCTCGATTAAAAATGTCGAGGATGACTACAGGAGAAGAGAAGGACGGGCAGTTTCCGCTAGTAGTGCAGGCCGGTTAGGATCGGTGTATGAAATGATTGTCGACCGGGGGGCTACTGCGCGTCCTGGTATTCTTCGTGCCAGGCCATCTGGATGGCTTCGAGCTTTTTTTCGTCGGACCCCTTGGGGTCGCCCGTGAATTCCGGCCACGCGACGACCCACGCGTGCAGGTCGGTGAAGCGGACTGTCAGCGGATCAAGATCCGGATGTTCTTCGTGAAGCCGAATCGCGATGTCTTCGGCCATATCCCAGGTCAACTCTTGAGACATAGGGGGCTCCTCGGGCGGAAAGCCGCGCGGTCAATCCGTGACTTCGGACAGCTTTTTGCTTTCGAGCGCTTCCTTGAGCGTGGCGTCCATCAGGGCTTCGGCCAGGTGATGGGTCACTTTTTCCATGTCGGCAATCCCGGCCCGGATCCGTCGATGGTCGTCATGGGCTTTCGCGACGCGCAATGCCTCGATCGCGTGATGAATGGACTGGATTTCTTCTGCGGTGATCAGGTCCGTTGCCCGTTGCAGCGCCTTCTCGGTGGCCATGATGATGGCATCGGCCTCCGTCCTCGCCTCGATCACCTGGCGAGCCTTAATATCCTCCGCCGCGAATTGGAATGATTCCCGAATCATCGTTTCGACTTCGTCATCCGTCAGCCCATAGGAGGGTTTGACTTGAACGGATTGCGATTCGCCGGTCCGGATATCGGACGCCGTGACGTTGAGAATGCCGTTTGCATCGATCAGAAACGTCACTTCAACGCGAGGCACGGCCGCGGGCAACGGCGGGACCTTGAGTTGAAACCGGGCCAGACTCCTGTTGTCTTTCACCAGTTCGCGTTCGCCTTGCAACACGTGAATGTCCACGCCGGTTTGGCCGTCCACGTAGGTGGTAAACATTTCCTTGGCGCTCGTCGGGATGGTCGTATTCCGGCGAATCAGGATGCTCACGACGTTGCCCATGGTTTCAATGCCCAGGGATAGCGGGGTCACGTCGAGCAGGAGCATGTCCTTGTTCTCCCCGGCCAGAATGCCGGCCTGGACCGCGGCCCCGAGCGCCACCACTTCATCCGGATTCAGGTCACAATGGGGCGTCTTCCCGAACAACTCTTGCACGCGTGATCGAATCAACGGCATCCGGGTACTGCCGCCCACCAACACCACTTCGTCGATTTGGCCGGTTTCCAGGCCCGCGTCGCTCAACGCGCGGCGACAAGGGGTCATGGTGTGTTCGACCAGGTCCAAGACCAGAGCCTCGAATTCATCACGCGACCACGTTCGTTCATAGGTGCCTTGTCCGTCCGGAAGGGAGACGGCCATATGAGCCTGCGGCTCGTCCGACAATCGAATTTTGGTTTTCTCGGCTTCGAGCCGAACCGTTTGCATCAGTTCAGGCGAAACTTCCACTTTCACGCCGTGCCTGGTGTCGATGTCCCGTATGACCTCGTCCACCAGCCGCCGGTCGAAATCATCCCCGCCGAGATGCGTATTCCCGTTCGTCGCCAGCACCTCGAAGATGCCGTCCTTGAGTTTCAGGATGGAGATGTCGAAGGTCCCGCCGCCGAGGTCATAGACGGCCACGCACCCCTGCGTGTTCTGTTGCAGCCCATAAGCCAAGGACGCCGCCGTGGGTTCATTGATGATGCGCAGCACTTCCAGGCCGGCGATGAGACCGGCATCTTTCGTCGCCTGTCGCTGGCTGTCGTTGAAATACGCCGGGACCGTAATGACGGCCTTGGTAATGTCCTCACCCAAGTGCGCTTCCGCGCGCAGCTTGAGTTCCTTTAAAATCATGGCGGAGATCTGCGGTGGAGAATACGTTTTCTCGCCGACCTGGATGCGAATCACGCCGCCCTTTTCCTGCAAGGCATACGGGAAATAGTGCAATTCTTTCGCCACGTCCGCGATGGCTTTTCCCATGAACCGTTTCACGGAATAGATGGTCCGCGACGGATCGCGGACGAGATGCTCCTTGGCCGGGTCTCCGACCAGGAGGCCGTTATCCGTCAGGCCGACGATTGACGGCACTTTTGCCTGCCCTCGGGCTCCGGATATGACCCGCGGGCCGTCGCCGGCCGTGTAGGCGACCAATGAATTTGTCGTTCCGAGGTCAATGCCGACGATCAATGCCATGCACTCCTTCCGGGTTCGGCGGTGGGACTCGTCGCCGCCACCAGATCATTCACGATATTCTTCACATACGTGCGGTTCGAGAGGATTTCCTGCATGCCCGCGAGCACCGCGTCTTTCTGCGTCTGGACGTCGGCATCACCTTCGGCTTCGGTTGGCAGGGCATCCCACCGGCCGAACTGCTCCTGCAGGCGATCTTCCATCTGCGCTTTTCGCGCTTCGAGCGTCCGGCGGTCGGCTTGTAATTTCTCCAGAAGTTCCTGCCGGCGCTCGTCGGACTCCCCGGCGGACAGGGACCGGAACTCGTCCAAATCCTCCTGCAATTCCAGGATTTCATCGAACAGGTCGGCCGGGGGTGACGTCCGAATATCCTTGGCCGACCCCGCTTCCAGACGAATCAGATACTCGGCTCGTTGCACGGGGTCTTTCAACGTCCGGTAGGCCGTGTTCAATAACGCCGTATTGCCGAGACTGATCGCCTTTTCCCCTTCGTCTTTCGTCGCGTAATAGTCGGGATGAAAGCTCCGGCTCAAGGCGTAGAAGGTTTCCTCAAGCGCCTGTTCGTCGAGGTTCAATTTGCGGGGCAGGTTCAGGCAGGTAAAATAGTCGAGTTCCTTGGACAGCGGCTGCACCTTGACGCACCGGCCGCAAAAGTATTCGCCGGTCATTTCGGATTGACAATGCCAGCACATGCTGCGGGCCATCGGCAGATCGCGGGTCCGCCCGGATTCCGGTTGATGTGTGTGTTCGCTCATCGCCCTTTCTCGCACAACGGGCATGGTAGGACTTCACCATGCCCGACGGCTTGCCCCCTGCTTGTCACGCAACCCCGTTCGACGTGTTACGCCGAAAATGATTCCCCGCACCCGCAGGTCTTGGACGCGTTGGGATTGATAAATTTGAATCCCCCGCTGACCATGTCCTTCTGATAGTCGAGCTGCATGCCTTCGAGGTAAATGGCGCTCTTCGCATCGACGATGACTTTCACGCCGTCCTGTTCGCACACCGTATCGAACTCGCCGATTTTCTCGTCAAAATTGATCGTATAACTCAACCCGGAACAGCCTCCCCCTTTGACGCCCAGGCGCAGGCCGCCTTCGGTCAGATCCTGCACGTCCATGAGCCGTTTCACTTCGACAACCGCCGCCTCCGTCAACGTGACAAGGGGGGCCTGCGTGGCCGGTGAGGATTCCGTCGTTTGTGTCGTCTCCATCACTGCGCTCCTTGCGGTCAGGCGGGCGTGGCGGCTGCTTCGGTCTCGCCTTCGGTGTCCGCTTTCTTTTTGTAATCATTCAAGGCGGCTTTGATCGCATCTTCCGCCAACACGGAACAGTGGATTTTGACCGGGGGGAGGTTCAACTCCTGGACGATCTCGGTATTCTTGATCTGTCCGGCCTGATCCACGGTTTTGCCCTTCAACCACTCCGTGGCCAAACTGGAACTGGCAATCGCCGACCCGCACCCGAAGGTTTTGAATTTCGCATCCACGATCGTGTCGTTCTCCACTTTGATCTGCAATTTCATCACGTCGCCGCATTCGGGGGCTCCGACGATTCCGGTCCCCACGCCGTCTTCTTCTTTCTTGAACGACCCCATGTTGCGAGGATTGTTGTAATGGTCGATCACTTTTTCACTGTATGCCATGATACCACCCTCCTTGTACGTGGAAATTTATAAAGACCGTGTATGCCTTGCATGCCTGCTCAGTGCACCGCCCATTGAACTGTCTTGAGGTCAACGCCTTCCTTTGCCATTTCATAGAGGGGCGACATTTCGCGAAGGTGATTGACCGCCTTGATCATCCGGTCGATGGTATATTCTACTTCTTCCGGCGTCGTAAATCGACCGATGCCGAACCGGATCGAGGAATGCGCCAGATCGGACCCGACCCCCAAGGCACGAAGGACGTATGATGGCTCAAGGGTCGCCGACGTGCAAGCCGATCCCGATGACAGGGCGATTTCCTTCACCCCCATCAACAAGGCCTCCCCTTCGACGTACGCGAAACTGATGTTCAGGTTCCCCGGGAGACGCTCCGTCGGGTGTCCGTTGAGATAGACTTCTTCCATCGCCCCCATGATGCCGTCCTGCAGACGGTCACGAAGGGCCATCGTGCGAACGGACTCCTCCGGCATCTCCTGGGCACATAACTCGATGGCTTTCCCAAACCCGACCACGAGCGGGACCGGAAGCGTACCCGACCGCATGCCGCGCTCGTGCCCGCCCCCGTCGATCATCGGCGCCAACCGGACGCGCGGCGCTTTCCGTCGCACGTACAACGCCCCGATACCCTTGGGTCCGTAAATCTTGTGGGCCGTAAACGACATCAGGTCGACACCCAGTTCTTGGACGTCCACCGGGATTTTCCCCACCCCTTGCGTGGCGTCGCAATGAAAGAGGACGCCCTTTTCCTTCGCGATCTTGCCGATCTCCGCGATGGGATGAATCGTGCCGATTTCATTATTCGCCAGCATGATCGAAATCAGAATGGTCTTATCCGTAATGGCGTTCCGCACGTCGTCCGGATCGACCCGGCCGGTCTTGTCGACCGGCAGATACGTGACCTTGACGCCTTTTTTCTCCAATGACTTGGCCGCATCGATCACCGCGCGGTGTTCGGTCGACGTGGTGATGATGTGATCGCCTTTCTCCTTATACATTTCGACCACGCCTTTCAGCGCCAGATTATCGGACTCGGTGGCTCCGCTCGTGAACACGATCTCCTTGGCGTCGGCGTGAATGAGATTGGCAATATGTTTGCGCGCCTGATCCACACCCTCTTCGGCTTCCCAACCGAAGGAATGGTTCCGGCTCGCGGAATTGCCGAATTTTTCGGTGAAATACGGGAGCATCGCATCCACCACGCGAGGGTCGCAGGGCGTGGTCGAATGGTTGTCCATATAAATGGGTAACTTCATGATGGCACTCCTTGTGGCTTTAAAGATTCGACGATAATCACGGGTGTTTCCTCAACCAATAAATCCTCGATAGACATGCTGTTCAGCAATTGAAAGATACTTTCCTGGATTTTGAACAGCGGCGTTCGAATATTGCAGTGATTCATCTGCTCGCATTGGGAATGGTCGTCTTTTTCATGAGAACAATCCGTCAACCCCAGGGGACCTTCGATGGCTTCCAGCACTTGCGCCAGGGTAATGTCTTTGGGCTCCCGCCCCAACGCGTAGCCGCCCTTGGGTCCGTTATGATGACTTTCGATCAGTTGATGCCTGGCCAGGGTCTGAAGCACTTTCGCCAACAATTCCACGGGGATATTATGCTCTTCGGCAATCTCCTTGGTATTCACCACACGCGGGTGGGCATCAATGCCGCTTTGGACCCTGGCCATGTACTGAAGCGACAGCAAGGCATAATCGGCTCTTTTCGAAAATTTCAGCACGAACCCCTCACAAAAAAACGTGGAGCGAATGAGTCTCCGACCAAAACCATCGGATCAAATCCTAGCATTGACATTCCGTCCTAGTCAAGAGTATTCTAGTCGGAGATAAAAACAGTCGGAGATCGAACCGGAAATTCATTGTATCATCTATCTTATTGAAACTACATCGTAATTCTTCAATTTATCTTTACCTAGCTGAGGGAAAAAGGAGACCAGATGGGAGGCAGTAATCCATATATCGAACAAGTTGAAGTCAAAACAGCTACGGAATCGTTCACCGTGACCTTTCGTATGCCGGACGAAACGCTGGAGATCCGGGTTGATCCGGAGAAAATCCCGTACGGCCCGACCGGCCAACCGGGCAGCCTGTTGGACATTGCGATGGGAGCGGGCATCGACGTCGAGCATGCCTGCGGCGGCGTCTGCGCCTGTTCGACCTGTCACGTCGTTGTGAAGGAAGGGTTGGATACGTGTAACGAAGCCACGGACGACGAATTGGATCAGTTGGACGAAGCCCCTGCCATCACCCTGCAATCCCGCCTGGCCTGCCAATGCGTCCCCGACGGCTCAACCAACCTCGTCGTCGAAATCCCCGAATGGAACAAGAACCTGGTGAAGGAAGGGCACTAGGCCACCGGCCAGTTAAAGGAACCCTCCCCTGTCATCGTGTGCGTAAGAAGGCGCCTTATACCACTTTCAGGCCGAACTCCTGGAAACGGCGAAAGTCCGCCACATTCCTGGTCGCAATGGGCGCGCCGTCGGCGAGCGCTGCCGCCGCAATCATGCAATCAATCAGTGAACCACGCCGTCGCCCCGACTCATTGAATAAACGTGCGGCAATCGCCGCATGATCCGACGTGAAGTCACTGCGCTGTCCAACGATCTGATCAGCCAACGCTATCTCGGATTCATCAAGTGGACCGCACAGAAACTCCGTCCACGCGACCGTGCCCATGCTCAGCGTTTCGCCGGCACCGACCCACTCTCGCAACTTGCGGTCCTCGGGCGTCCCCACGTTCAGCGCCAGGATCAGAAAACTCGTGTCCAGATGAATCATGGGGTCCTGGGAGCCAGCCGCTGAGCAGTCGCGCGACGCTCGGCCTTCAAGTCCCGTTCCCACTGTACGAGGTTGACCTTGCGCGACCGTAACGAGGCTTGCAGCCGGTCGAGAGCACTCACTGCCGCACCGTCGCCGCAGCCCCCGTCTATCGCCGCAATCCGAATGGCGCGCCGCAACACCTCGGACTTCGACACGTCCCAGCGTTGCGCCAGCTTCTCAAGCATGCGCATGGATTCTACATCCAGTGAATAAGTCGATTTGATGGTTGTTATGGCCATATTATTAGTATATGGCCATACTCACGCCGCGTCAACCTTTCGCCCCACACAGCGGCCTACCGTACAAGGCAATTCAGTTACAGATAATTGGGAAAGATCTTGTCACTTTGGTGGCGAGAAGATGCACGGATTTATTCGAAAGCCGGTGGCCTCCGGTGACGATGCTTTTCACGTGGCGGCGTTAGCTCCTCCGTGCGCGCTTCCGGCGCGAGCAGCAGTTCCTTGAGGGCCGGGTTGGGCGAGCCGTCGTGCAAACGACTTGAATGGCTCGTCCCGCCAGAGTAAGACCATACATCAAGCTTGCAGGGCAGCAGGATAAACTAGCACCCAAAACCCGTGAGGCGCTTCTCACCCGACGTTCGCTATCGCGAGGATTCGTTACGTCAAGGAATGCAACGCGACTCGATTCCCTTCGCAGTCCTGGAAGTGGGCGATGTAGCCATGTTCACCGATGCTTGTCTTGGGCAACAGCGTCTTCCCGCCGTTTTCATTGACCTTGGCCAGGGTTCCCTCGATGTCGGTTACGGAAAAGTAGACCAACGTCCCGGCATGGGACGGCGTGTAACCTTCTGATTTCATGAGCGTTCCCGTCGCTCCGCCCCCTTCTTGGGTCATGGGAAACCAGGCCATCTTCATGGGACCCATTTCGTTAAGGCTGAGTTGGAAACCGAACACGGTTTCGTAAAATTGCCGGGCTCTCTCCAAATCACTGACCGGAATTTCGAACCAATTCACGGGATTGGTCTGGTCGCTCATGCTTGCCCTCCCACTTCTCGGATGAAAAATGGGAACATACAACATGACGTGACAGAAGTATAGCGACCGCAACCCCGAGGCCAGGAGCAGAACAAGAAGTTTCGCTTGTGTAATCGGAGGGGTTTTGTCAGGTGATGTGACAGGAGCAACTTCGAGATGATACCCTGCCTGTTCAAGCTGTTGGAACAATACCCTCTGTCACCGTGACCGGGCCACGTCGGCCCGGAGAGACCAACCCCTACTGCGCGGATCAATCATCCCAACAGGACGGCCAAGGTCGTGCCGTTGACGGCCCTGGTTGAAGGACTCGAACGCTTCGAGCAAGGGGAATGCGCCTGATGGGTGTCTTGCTTTCAGTATCATGATGAATCTTCGCAATATCGCCATTGTGGCACACGTCGACCACGGCAAGACCACGCTCGTGGACGCGATGTTGTGGCAGAGCGGAACGTTCCGTGAAAACCAGGACGTCGCTGAACGGGTGCTGGACTCGATGGACCTCGAGCGCGAGAAGGGCATTACGATCATGGCGAAGAATACCGCCATCACCTACGGCGACGTGAAGATCAATATCGTCGACACGCCGGGGCACGCTGATTTCGGGGGCGAGGTCGAGCGCACCCTGCGAATGGTCGACGGCATCATGCTGCTCGTCGACGCCGCGGAAGGCCCGCTGCCCCAAACGCGATTCGTGCTGTCCAAGGCGCTCGAACTGGGGCTGCCCCCGATCGTGGTGATCAACAAGATCGACCGTCAGGACGCGCGCGCCTCGGAAGTCCTGAATGAAGTCTACGACCTGTTCATCGACTTGGACGCCAGCGAGGAACAGATCGAGTTTCCGGTCCTCTACTCCGTCGCCCGCGAAGGCAAATGCACCCGAACACCGGACGGGCAACTCACCGATCTGCAGCCGTTGTTCGAGATGATCATCGAGCACATTCCGCCACCATCCGGGGATCCGGATCGCCCTTTACAGATCCTGGTCACCAACGTCGAACCCGACGAGTACCTCGGGCCGCTGGCAATCGGCCGCGTGGTGGCCGGCACGATCCGGAACCGGCAGAGGGTCACCCTGTGCTGGCGTGACGGGTCGCAGACCGGAGCCGCGGTCACGGAGTTGTTCGTCTACAAAGGCCTCGGGCGAGTCCCGGTCTCCTCGGCGGGTCCCGGAGAGATCATTGCGCTGGCGGGAATGAGCGGCATCGGGCTCGGAGAAAGCATCGCCGGCGGTGAAGCCCCCAAGCCTCTCCCCATGCTCAACGTGGATGAACCCACCTTGTCGATGGAGTTTTCCGTCAACGACTCCCCGTTCAGCGGAAAGGACGGCCAGTACGTCACCTCGCGCCACCTGCGGGAACGACTGTTCAAAGAGGCGCGGCACAACCTCGCGATGCGGGTGGAGCCGACCGAATCTCCCGATCGCTTCCTGGTGTACGGCCGGGGAGAACTGCAAATGGCCATCCTGATCGAACAGATGCGGCGGGAAGGCTATGAATTTTCCGTCGGGATGCCGCGGGTGTTGACCCGCTCCGTTCACGGGACGACCCACGAACCCTATGAACTGGCGCTCATCGACACGGCTGAAGAGTACATGGGCATCGTCGTGCAGAAACTCGGCACGCGCCGGGGCGTCATGGTCAAGATGGTGAACCACGGCTCGGGACGGGTGCGCCTGGAATTCGAGCTTCCCAGCCGCGGGTTGATCGGATACCGGACGGAGTTCCTCACCGACACGAAGGGCACGGGAATCCTCACGCACCTGTTCACGGAATACCGGCCCTGGGCGGGCGACATCGTTCATCGGACGACCGGCGCATTGGTCGCCGACCGCCACGGCCGCGTCACCGGGTACGCGATGCTCAACCTGCAGGCACGAGGGCAACTGTTCGTCGGACCGACCGATGAGGTCTATGGGGGCATGCTCGTCGGAGAGAACAGCCGCGACTCGGACCTGGACGTGAATATCACGAAGGAGAAGAAGCAGACGAACATGCGCGCGGTCGGATCCGATGCCTATGAAAAGATCGTCCCGCCACTGCGTCTGTCATTGGAGCAGGCAATCGAATTCATCCGCCACGATGAACTGATCGAGGTCACGCCGCAGACCCTTCGGCTTCGCAAACGCCATCTCGACCAGAACGAAAGAAAGCAGCACGCCGCCCGCCAGACAGCCGGGGCCGACGCCGAAGCCCACGCATAGCCCTCCGGCACCGGTTAGACGATTTCGTCGTCTCCGTGGGAGGTGTCTAACGGGGTCTCGGTCGAGACCTTGGCGTCGGCTTCATTTTCAGCAGAGTCGGGAGATTCTTTTTCGGCCTTTTTGTTCAACTTGGCCTGTAAGCGCTCTGTTTTCTTTTTTGCCTTCGCCCGTTCACGTTCCTGGCGAGCGAATTTGTAATTGGGTTTGCGGGGCAAAGTTGGGCCTCATAAAGCACTGGAGCCGTCATAGACCGCTACGGAACCAATTCAGTTTGCGATGGAAAGATTGTCCGCCGACATTTTTCCGTCCCTGCCGGAAACGAGGTCAAAAGAAATCCGTTGACCTTCATTGAGCGTCGACAACCCTGCCTTTTCTACGGCGCTAATGTGTACAAAGGCGTCTTTCGAGCCGTCTTCAGGCTCGATAAAGCCGAAACCCTTGGATGCATTGAACCATTTTACTGTACCGGTGGTCATGATGATGTCCTTTCACGACATGGTGAATAAACGAAGCACCGCCTCGCGGCGGCTTCATCAAAACGTCCTGTTGGCCTACGGACCGGCCACTTCTCCTCACGGCCCCGCCATGGGGGCGGTCTTACCTCTCCCGACGCGCCTCCGCCTTACGGGCGGTACTCCATGATTTCCGGACGAACCGGCGGCCCAGGCCTCGTTCGATCTCACGCCATTTCTGTTCTTCGTCCGACGTGATGAACGTGACCGCCTCCCCGGAGCGGCCCATGCGTCCGGTCCGTCCGACCCGGTGCGTAAAGAGTTGTTCCGAGTCCGGGAGGTCATAGTTGATGACCTGGCCGATGCCTTCAACGTCCAAGCCCCGGGCCGCCACGTTTGTCGCCACCAGAATCGGCGCGGCGCCGGAACGGAACTTCACCATCACGCGCTCGCGTGCGTTTTGGCTCAGATTGCCCTGGAGGGCCCCGACCGGATAGCCCAACGTGTCGAGCTGTCTGGCCAGCTTATTGACGCCGTGCTTGGTCTTGCCGAAGACGATGATCGGAGCGCCATCCCGCTCGTTCAACAACGTTTTGAGGGCCTCCATCTTGTCGCTCTTCTGGATGCTATAGATCAGGTGCTCCACCGTGGGCAACGCCTGCAGGTCCGCATCCACTTCCACCGTGACGGGGTTGCGCAGGTATTTCCTGGCGGTCTTCGCCACCCACTCAGGCATCGTGGCGGAGAGCAGCGCCGTCTGCCGGCCGGAAGGCGTTCGGCCCAGGATGGCTTCGACGTCGCGGGCAAACCCCCTGTCGAGCATTTCGTCCGCTTCGTCCAGCACCAGGAATCGCACGGATTGCAGGTCGAGCGTGCCCTGCCGAAGATGGTCCAGCGTACGGCCCGGCGTGCCGATGATGATCTGGGCTCCGTTCCTCAACGCCGTGTACTCCGGCCTCAACGACCGGCCGCCGTACAGTAACGAGACGCGCAACCGCCGTGACGACGCCAGGGCCTTCATAACCCCCGAGACCTGAATGGCCAACTCCCGGGTGGGCACCAGCACAAGCGCCTGGACCTGGCGGATCGACGGGTCACATCGCTCCGCCAGGGGCACGGCAAACGCCAGTGTCTTTCCGGACCCCGTACGCGCCTGCCCGATCAAGTCCTGCCCCGCCAGGAGATGGGGGATGGACTTTTCTTGAATGGGCGTGGGTGTCGAGATGTTCATCGTGGCCAGCGCCGCCCTGATAGCACGACTCAACGCCATGCCTGGAAACCCGGCATCACCGGAGTGAGTACCGTTGGTTTGGATAGGATTGGCAGCCAATGGTTCGCTCACCGGTGCATCGACCGCAGCGGAAAGACCGTCACGACGGGTTTTGAAGCACGGAGGACAGTACGCCGGCCTGTCCGGGCTTGGCCGGAAAGGGACGGTTGTAGACGTATCGCAAGCAGCGCAAACGGCCTGATGGCGCCGTGAACGATTCGATGAACGTGGGCGGGTTGCTAAAGACTTGAAAGACATAGAGAACAAACTCCTTGGTTATTGGTTACTGGCCATCCCCGCAAACCACGTTGGTCGTCGCCGAGCGGCAACCTCAAGGTGGTTCACCTTATACGACTGTATCCTGGTCTGAGATCAGCAGGTGGTTACAACCGTGCAGGAATGGCGAAAAATGGTATTTCTCAAACAATCGATATTTCAAGGTCCGCGCCGTACAGCAGGGCGTCGGGCAAGCGGCGACGGCTGTCGTCACCGGCGAGGTTTACCTCAGGAAACCCCGACGAGAATCACCCTTCGGGGTCTCGCTTGTACAAACACGCCGCTGGGATGAGCGGCTATAAGATTGGCTCCTCGGGCATGAGCCACACGCCCGGAAATCGCCTTTATACCTGAACGCACGAGAACACAGGGAAAGAGCAAAATTATCTTACAGGTTTTAATAGTGTTTCGATAGGGTTACCCGAACCGATGCCACAAACGGTTCTGAGATGATTCTGAGATCAGAACATTTCTCAACGACCCGGCTTCAATCGGTTGACCGAACACATCCACGAAACCGCCAGCCCATGGTTCAACTCGCATGACTCGAACTGGTGACCGATGTATTCCAACACATCGCCGGCATGACCGTCAAGGGCTCCGGCACTCTCTTTTATCCAGAAGCGACGGTGTTGCAAGACTATGTGAGGCGATTCTGGCGGCCCGTGACGAAGACCATTAAAAAACTGACCGGGAAATTCGTTATGGCCAGTTTGCCGATATGCTAATTCGGTCGTTCGCGCGAGTCGGGATCATTGTTCTCGTGGATGAGGCGACGGGCTATCAAGAAGTCCGAGATCTGGTGCCAGCACGGCCTACCATGAGGACCGACCCCATCACAGTTTGGAAAGCATATCCCCTACCCGGTTCAGACGGCAAGGGAAAAAAGCCAGACACTCTACTTGAGAATTGTCTCATTGACAGGAAACGCTTATGCGCCCATCCCAAAAGATGGATGCTGTCGGCAGGTCCGCCGAGCCTAGAAGATATTATGTGGGATCGAGGACTGCACATGCGGAGATCCCTGGGGCACGTCCGAGTCACGTCACCCCTGTATGTGTTCAGTCATTCGTTGACAGAATGAGGAACTGCCCACAAAGTGGGAACCAGAAAGAAGGGCTCTCTTTTCCCTCCCCTTTGTAAGGGGAGGCCGAGCTAGGCATGCCCCCGCAAAAGC
>MKWU01003244.1_pt1 | contig 21996 bp, 9 predicted proteins | sample 809101 | NCBI WGS metagenome assembly MKWU01 (sample SAMN05860141, study PRJNA318959) | sponge metagenome | host: Aplysina aerophoba | place: Slovenia: Piran, Adriatic Sea, Gulf of Piran | collected 2013-05-07 | reverse complement strand
TGAAACGCTGGACCAACTCAGGTCAACGCCAACGATGGGTCGCCTACGCGATCAAAGACTGCAGGCCCCGACTGAACAAAATCAAAAATGCAGAACATTTACCAAAACTGCAACAAGCACTCTTGAACTGTGTAAACAAACATCAACTCAAGTCTACCTCGAATCGGTTCCGAGAATAAAAGATCAACTAAATCTGGGACATCCCCAGCTTCATTCCCTCATTCAAGGTGCAGTAATCTGAGTACGTCTATGTTCAGATATTTTTCAGCCGTAGTCTATTGCATCCTTCTGGTTTGCTGGTCCCAGGAAACCAATGCCAACCATTTGCTGCTCAAATCAACTGTGAGCGAGATATTGATTGACCAGCAACTTGAACAGAATAACGAACAAGACAGATATGTAATTAGTGGATTTGTGGTAGATGCCGAGAGTACTGAAAGTTTAGTCGGAGCAACCGTTTATGCGCCAGATATAGGTATTGGGACAACGACCAACCGCTATGGGTTTTTTAGCCTCTCAGTTCCCGCGGATTCCGTGCGTCTTGTCGTCTCCCATGTGGGCTATATCCCCTTTACGTTGGATCAAAAACTAACAGATGATATTCAGTTGAGCATTGAATTACGGCCTGGGATCACCAGGCTTGGCGAGGTAGAAATTGTTGCGGCCGGGGAGTCAGTGGTAGAAGCCGTTCAGATGAGCCAAATCAAGTTGCCGGTCGGAACCATTCGAGCACTTCCTGTTTTGGCGGGAGAGACAGACATCTTCAAGACGCTTCAGTTACTTCCTGGGGTCCAGTCGGGCCGAGAGGGGGCGGTTGGTCTGTACGTTCGTGGAGGCAGTCCTGACCAGAACCTGGTCTTGTTGGACGGAGTCACGGTGTACAACGCCAGTCACCTGTACGGATTTTTGAGTGTATTCAACAGTGATGCGATTAAAGAGGTAACATTGATCAAGGGGGGGATTCCTGCACGTTATGGAGGTCGATTATCTTCGGTAATTGATTTGAGCATGGAAGAAGGAAATTTGAAAGAATTTGAAGGAACGGCATCTGTAGGGATTATTGCTTCCAGTTTTACCTTTCAAGGCCCGGTCAAAAAGGACAGAGCCTCCTTTATTGTTGCTGCAAGGCGGACCTATCTGGATTTATTAGTATACCCTTTCCTTAGTGAGAATGAGAAAGCAGGGTACTATTTTTATGATGCCAGCGCTAAGGTGAACTACATCGTTTCCAGTAAAGATCGAGTCTATCTGAGTTTTTACACTGGACGTGATCTGGGGTATTGGCGACACCGTAGAGGTCGCGAGTTTAACAACACGCAGGAACGTGATCAAGGAGATTTAGGATGGCGTAACCTGACAGCTACCATGCGTTGGAATCGAGTATGGGGATCTCGATTCTTTTCCAATGCACTGTTGGGATATACACGCTATCGGACCAGAACACAAAATCAAGAAGAGGTCAGGAAGCTTGATAATCTCTCCACCACACATTCTTTCTATCGTACCAGCTTTTTGTCGGGAATTACAGATATTGTAGGTCGGATGGATTTTGACTTTGTTCCCAATCCCAGCCACTATGTACGATTCGGAGTAGGAAGTACTGCACATGCATATCATACTGGGACGTTTTCAGAACGAGAGTTCGGGGAAGATATTGCTCCTGTAGATACAGTGTATCATCCAGATTATCAGATCAGAGCGGTGGAGGTGCACGCATACATTGAAGATGAAGTCGAGCTGCTCTCAAATTTATCAATGAATGCTGGGGTCCGAGCTTCAAGCTTCTTCGTCACGGGACGGAGATACAGCTTTCTTCAGCCCAGATTCAATGTTCGGTGGAAATTCGCATCCAATATGGCGCTTAAGTCATCTTTCACCATACTGAAACAATATTCACATTTATTGCCTGTTAGCAACGGTTTATCTCTCCCCTTGGATTTGTGGGTTCCAGCGACAGATCAGGTGCGCCCTCAAAGTGCAACTCAAGTAGCAGCAGGACTTGCGTGGAATTCCACTCAAAATAAATACGAAGCCACAGTTGAAGGCTTCTATAAATGGATGAATTCCCAGATAGAGTATATGGATGGTGCTCAAACCAACAACATATCAGGAGACGCTTGGCAAAACCAAATTGAGGGTGGAAAAGGATGGTCCTACGGGGGAGAACTATTTATTCGGAAGAGGACCGGACGAATAACGGGATGGATTGGGTACAGTTTGACAAGAACACAGCGAAATTTTCCTGGGCTAAATGGCGGACGAACTTTTCCTTATCGATTTGATCGCTTGCATGATGTGTCCACGGCCCTTAATTGGCACTGGAAGGAGTCTATTGAAGTGTCTGCCGTCTGGGTGTATGGTACCGGTCAAGCTGTATGGTTGCCAGTCGGTAGTTTTTATGGATTTCTGCACGATCCAGGTGGAGCAATAGATTATTTTGAGCAAGACAATTCACGCTTGTTAAGCGTGTACGGTGATCGAAATTCTGTTCGTATGCGCGCATATCATCGTCTTGATTTATCCATGCATATAAAACGAAACTTGGGATGGTCCCATCGCACGTTCTCGTTTGGAGTCTATAATGCATACAGTAGACGGAATCCTTTTCTTTTGCAAACGGATCAAGCGCGCAATGAGCAGGGGGATGAGCAGAACTATATGGTTTTCAAGGAAACCAGCGCGTTTCCGGTCCTTCCTTTTATAAACTACAGACTTGAATTTTAGCAACCGTTGATGAAGTGCCTCTTGCCTTTAATGGTCCTGTTTTGTTTGGGTTGCGAAACCATCGTTGAAGTGGATCCTCCTGAATATGATTCGGAGCCGGTGGTTACAAGTTTCTTTTCCCCAGACAGTATCTGGTCCGTCACAATGCATAGAAGTCTGGGCATCACCGTAAAGCGAGATGCGACACGCGAATACATTTCAGATGCATCTGTGAGGATCATGGACGGTTCCAACATGGTTGATATCTTGAGTTATCAGGGAAATGGAAGATACGTATCTGGTACAGGTGGGTCACCTTCGTATGGAACCCAGTATACACTTCAAGTGGATTTCCCAGGCCAAGCCAGTATTCAAGCTACTTCTGCGGCTCCTTCTCCAGTCGTGATATCCGATTATTCAATTGAATATCGGCCACCTGAATTCGATATAATTCCCGTAAGCAGATATCAACTCAAAATCGTTTTTTCAGACATGCCGGGTATAAATTTTTATAGAATAGGGGTTTACCGTCGTGTGCGGAACCAGTACGCATCTGATGAGACAGATCCTGACAGTGTATACAGAACAATATCTTTTGATGGCTTGACTCCCGGATGGTCCTGCGGCTATTTCACCGATATTGCTGATCCGATTGATCCAGGAGGGGGCAGTGGTCTATCATGTGGAGAATTTGTTGTGACAGACAGACTATTTGATGGGAAGGACTACTCGTGGAGTGGGACTACCCTTAACGTGTCAGACGAGATCGGAAAAAAAGAATTGCGTCTGATTATCTCGTCACTCAGCGAAGATTATTACAAATATTTTCAATCATTGGAACGCAATGTCTTCCACGATCCTTTGATTGAGGAACCATTCCCAATGCATTCCAATGTGAACGGAGGCTTAGGTGTTTTTGCAGGATACACAAACACGAATCTTATTCTACCCATGCCCAGCAATAATTGAAACCTATCAGGATTTTTGTTGAATCACACCGAATCCTATGGCGGTGGCTGGTGAATCCATCGGGACAGAAGAAGTCCTCGAGTTTCTCTGAAATTAGGCAGTGACGAAAGATCCCCCACACCGCACTCGTACCAAGCGACATGGATTCTCCGGTTTCTTTGCGCTGGTTGTAACGAAGAGAACCAATCGGAAATTCCAACTCCCTTGCCTCTTGTTCTTGCAGAGAATCCCATGCGGTGCGGGGACTATAAGAGGCCTGATCCGCAACCCATCCTAAGCACAGTTATGCCAACCAGAGGCGAAAACCTGCCGCCCCTCACAAAACCTTGGTAACTCGTCGGTCCAAGCCCAACTTTACCATTTCACAGTGCTATAAAATGGCGAAGTTAGGCTAATACATTTAGAATACGATCACAGCCAGCTCCGTTTAGAGTCAAGCGTTTCCCAGTTCCCGAGTGTGCGGCGCCGTACAATTGTCCAATCTCGGTTGTGAACCCCTTCGTTTATAATAAAATCTGCACTCATGCAGGCTGCGGTGCATAACCCGAAACAGTATTTTATCGGGCAGAACAGAAGCTGGTTGATTCCATGATTGTCGTAGACTTAGTCCATTATGCGACTCATCAAGAAGAACATTTGGTTTTAGTATCCGGGGATGATGATATGTGGCCAGGTATCCGAATATGCTTTGCTAAAAGAGGCACTCATCACCCACATAATTCCAAAGATGTCGAGCAGGCGTGACAATCCGTATCAACAGCTATCCACGGAGAATTATACTGCTGTAACACTGTAAATCACAGGTATACAGATGCAATTCGAAAGCTTCAAACGCATAGTAACAACGTTCGCAGATGAAAACAACGAAGTGGTTGTGGATAAGGGCCACTTATTATTGTTTATCCGAGGCAATTTGGTGGAGGCGGAAATACAAACAGATCTGAATAGGATTAAGGTCGAACACGACGATGCGGTTTGGACCGCAGAACAGTGGATTCGTTCATACCTCGCGCGGCTACCTACTCTCGCAGACCGGATCATCAATTATGTTTCTCCTCCTAAATACTACGTGTCTCCAAGTGCTAATCTACTTGACTGGCAAAATAAGCCCCAGAAAGATTGCACCTTGCCTGATTCAACAAATGAACTCCGAAATCAGCTTAGTCACCCTCCACTGGGCATAACTTCAATATACTTTTTGACTTCCGACGCGGGGGAAGGCAAAACCTCGCTTATTGAAAAAATTTCTGTGGACCAAGCTTTAGCATTCAAAAGGAAAGAAACGAGCGCGCTGATCCTTCCGGTTCCCTTGGAAGGACGTCCATTTTTGCGTCTCGATGATGCCGTTGTGGCATCGCTTTTGAACAGACTTCGTTTTCCATTTCTGTACTATGACTCATTTCTCGAGCTTGTTAAGATGGGGGCGATTGTACCAGCATTTGATGGATTTGAAGAGATGCTTGTTGATACAAAATCTAACGAAGCTTTTTCAGCAATTGGCCAATTGGTCAATCAATTGTCTTCTACCGGAACCCTACTGGTTGCAACCCGCAGAGCATATTTTGATGTGTTATTGCGCACCCAAACAAAATTACTAGATTCTGTTCGCTCTGATCAAAATCAAAATAATGTAGAAACTCATCAGTTCGCTCTGAATCGATGGGATCGTGAAGTGTTTCTAAAATATGCCAGTAAAAGGGGCATTTGCAACCCCGGAGATCTGTACTCAAAAGTTATAGCGCGATTGGGAAGAAAGGATCATCCGGTGCTGACAAGAGCAGTGCTCGTCCAGAGACTCATGGATGTAGCCGAAGAGGAAGAGGACCTAGATAAATTTCTGCGACGAATAGGTCATTCTCCAACGGATTGTTTTTTCGATTTTGTAGAGGGTATCATTGATCGGGAGATGTACAAATGGCTTGACAAGTCACTTGATAAGTCAGGAGACCAAGTACCTCTGCTCACACGGGATGAACATCACGAACTGCTCTCGCAATTCGCTTTCGAAATGTGGGTTAATTCGGTGGATGCTCTCAACCTTGATGTTGTACAGCTCGTTGTAGAATTTTTTGCCGAAAAAAAAGGCAAGAACCCAAGTATGTTGCGGCAGATATCTATACGTATCCCGGATCATTCACTCTTGAGCCAGGATGAATTCCGAGGTGTCATTCGTGTCCGATTCGACCACGAAGACTTTCAGGAATTCTATCTAGGCCAGGCTTTAGCCCGCGCTTTGGAAATGCGGGACAGTCCAAATGCAAAACTAATTCTGGATGCTCGTGCACTAACGCCGTCAGTGATTAAAGAAGCTACTCGCTACTTAACAGACCAAAACACATCTATATCAATAAAAAATCTGCTTTGCAATCTTCATGAATTATCGCAAGGTACATGGTATGTATCCTACATCCGAGAAAACTGTGCAGCACTAATGCTGGAGTTAATGGAATATTCGAAAGAAACTCATTCGATTAATGATGTAAGTTTTCCCGCAAATGCTTTGCAACAGCGAAAACTGCAGAATCTGGATATATCCAATTCTTTTTTTAACATGACAAGCCTTGCCAATTCCGAAATCACCAATTGCAGATTTTACAAGTGCCGTTTTGCACAACTCGCACTTGATGATTCCGAAAAACTAGGGGGTACAGTTTTTGACGACTGCATCTTTGACTCAATAGCCATTGGTAAAGACTCTGAAGATCAGAGAGTATTCTTCGATCCAGACAAAATATCTGTTGTACTGAACGGTCGAGGTGTTAAGTTAGGATCGCAACAGGAAGAGATTGCCGGAGAAATAGATGTACCAAGTATGGACGATGACATGAAAATCGCCATGCAGTTTATACGAATGTTCAATCGAGCAACCGCAATAAACGAAAACGTTATTGGTCAACGAATCGGAAAACAATCTGGCTATTTTTTCAAAAAAATTCTCCCGAAGCTTCAAAGCGCACACCTTGTAGGATCTACAGGTAGATCCGGTAATAAGCTGCGACTTATAGTCCCGTTATGGCGTATAGACGAGTTGGTTGATGCCTCTGGGAGTATATTCAACCAATTTATTCAAGAGGCTTCAAGCCAGGAATTGGGTGTGGCTTCAACTTAATTTTGACCCATACCACATCCGTTCTAAGCGATATGGATACTCCCGTTTTCTTGCGTTTGTTGCAACAAAGAGAACCAATTCAGAGCCCCGCTCCTGTCTTTTATTCTTGTGAGCGAAGGCTCCTATGCCTTGCAGGAGCTACACGAGAACTGATCTAAAAGCTGTTCTACACCCAGTTGTACTAACCAGAGGTGGAAACCTGTAGCCTCTCACGCAATCCTGAACAATCGTAAATTCCAGAGTTTTACAAGAAGCTCTTGCAAAAAACAATTAAATTGGGGCTTGTTATGCTGATTTTTTCTTAATGCGTTTCTTCCCGCTTTTGCTCATACTGCTGATCGGAGCTTGCTCATCCGGTATTGAGGTGGATTCCGACACGCTTGCCCGCCTGCCGGAGCGCGTCGATTACAACTTCCACATTAAGCCACTTTTATCCGATCGTTGTTATGCATGCCATGGGCCAGACGACAATGCCCGCCAAGGGGATCTGCGGCTGTATACAGAGGAGGGGGCGCTCTTAACAAAGCTGCAGTCCGGTGGTCATGCCATCGTCCCCAAGCGGCCCGGACGCAGTAAAGTGATGCATCGCATCACCTCGACGGATCCAGAAACGGTCATGCCGCCCCCCGAATCCAACCTAGCGCTCTCCGACTACGAAATCGCTCTGATTCAGCGCTGGATCAAACAGGGAGCCGAATGGAAACCCCATTGGGCCTTCATACCCCCGACCCTGCCCCCACTCCCCGCTGTGGAAAATGGGGATTGGCCGCAAAACAACATCGATTATTTTATCCTTGCACGGCTTGAACGGGAAGGCTTGGAACCCGCTGAGGAAGCAGATCGCGAACGTCTGCTGCGCCGTGTTACACTAGATCTTACCGGGTTACCTCCAACACTTGAAGAAATTGACGATTTTCTGACAGATATCGCGCCCGGTGCTTACGAACGCGTGGTAGACCGCCTGTTGGCCTCCGAAGCCTATGGCGAACGTATTGCAACCGAGTGGATGGACCTATCCAGATACGCAGATAGTCACGGATATCATGCGGACGGCATCCGAACGATGTGGCCCTGGAGGGACTGGGTGATCAAGGCCTTCAACGAAAACATGCCTTACGATCAGTTCGTGACCTGGCAGCTGGCCGGTGACCTGCTACCCAACGCTACCCGGGAGCAGATACTGGCTACGGGACTTCATCGCAACCACCCCATGACTGCGGAGGGAGGCGTGATCGACGAAGAGTACCGGCTCGAATACGTGGCAGACCGTACAAATACAACTTCACGGGCCTTTCTGGGACTGACTATGGAATGTGCTCGGTGCCATGATCACAAGTTTGATCCTGTTTCCCAGGCAGAGTATTTCCAACTCTCCGCTTTCTTTAATAACGTAAATGAGTTGGGCATGACTGGTGATGATGGCAACGCCGGTCCACTACTCATGCTGCCCACTCCAGAAGAAGAAGTTGAACTCGAGAAAAAACGTGATCGAGTTGAGGAGTTAGAAGCTGCACTGGTCGCCCGTGAAGAGGAAGTTAAACGTACGGGGGCACACATGGAAGTACAAATCCCAGGGGATGCACTCGATCGGGGCCTCACTAGCTACTTCCCGTTTGATCAGACCACAGGTGATGCGACACCCAACACGATCCCGGATGGCAAGGAGGGCAAGACGGGGGGCGGTACACTGACACTGGTGGAAGGACGAGCGGGGCAAGCGGTGAATTTTGACAGTGACTACGACTTTCTACAGGTCGCTGAAGCTGGCAATTTTGAACGCATCGATCCCTTTTCCATCACCGTATGGCTCCGACCAGACACGTCCGGGGCCTATACACGGATTGTTGGCAATGCATTCCACAAAAACACGTACTGGCGTGGATGGGAGGTATATCTGGACAGTCTCAACCACCTGTCGGCTCGTCTGATCCATGCTCTTCCACACAACTACCTCCATGTGCGATCCGCGGAGCCTATAGCCAAGGAAGATTGGACGCACACAGCGGTCACCTACGACGGCTCCAGCCGCGCAGATGGGATTCAACTCTATATACAAGGGCGGCGTGTCCCTGCCGTGATTGAATACGATAAACTCTACAAGAGCATTCTCCCCGTGGATGGTCTATACCGCCTCACAAGCCGACCATTGCGCATTGGGCGAAGCTACCGTGCGTTTGGGGGAGATGACGGTATCTTCCTGGGCGATATGGACGAACTCAGGATTTATAAGAGAATGCTGACAGCGTCTGATATCGCCATGCTGGCTGACATACCGGCACAGGAAGGTGATGCGCTCGCGGCTTACCTACACTATCAAGATGCACGCTACGTACAATTGCTTCAGGAACTCAAAGAAGCTAGAGCTGAGGAGGAAGCAACAATCAATGAAGTGATGGAGGTTATGGTCATGGAAGAAATGGCCGAACCACGTCCGACACATGTCCTTGAACGCGGCCTCTATGATCAACCACGCGATCAGGTATACCCCTCGACCCCTGAGGTTCTGGGCCTTTTACCAGACAGCTTACCCCCTACCCGTCTAGGATTGGCACAATGGCTCTTCAGCCCTGAACAACCACTGACGGCACGTGTGGCGGTGAACCGGTATTGGCTGATGTTTTTCGGGCAGGGTCTGGTAGTCACACCAGAAGATTTTGGGAGCCAAGGCGCCCTACCCTCGCATCCGGCACTACTGGATTACTTGGCAGTCACTTTTGTAGAGTCCGGCTACGACGTTAAAGCATTTATCAAGTCTATCGTGATGAGTGCATCGTACCGACAGTCCAGCACTGCGCCTTCGGAATTACAGGAGCTGGATCCCGCCAATGTACTTCTGGCCCGGGGACCAAAACACCGCCTGACTGCAGAAATGATTCGCGATAACGCTCTCGCAGCCGGCGGCCTCCTAGTGAACCAGGTAGGCGGTCCGAGCGTCAAGCCGTACCAGCCTCCGGGACTATGGATTGAAAAGGGTAACTTTTCGCAATTTCTTCTGCACTACAAACAGGATGAGGGAGAAGCACTTTATCGCCGGAGTCTGTACACCTTCATTCGGCGAACGTCACCACCACCGACCATGTTGGTCTTTGATGCTCCCGACCGATCTACGTGTTTCGTTCAGCGCCAGAATACCAATACCCCACTCCAGGCCCTGGTACTCTTGAATGATCCGCAATTTGTCGAAGCATCGCGGGCGCTGGCTGAGCGCATCCAGCGCGAAGCACCCGGCAATGTAGCTGCGCAGATTCGACGAGGTTTTCGGCTTGCCACCGGTCGCATTCCCAGTGACCAAGAGGTATCACTCATGGAGAACCTGTACACCCAGGAAAAAGAGCGCTTCGCAGAACGACCTGCTGATATTGATTCGCTCTTCGCTGTGGGGGAACTGGTTGCGGATGCATCGCTGGACCGCACCAATACAGCTGCACTCACTATGGTCGCACAACTCATATTTAATCACGACGAAGCCTACACCAAGCGTTGAGGATAGATCATGCACGAATGCCACAATTATGATCAACAGTACACGCGGCGGGATTTTCTGACGCGAACAACACTTGGACTAGGCGCTGCAACGCTGGCTTCCCTGCTGAATCCGGTTTCCGCTACTGGAAAGCAAATCAGCGGGGATCCTGTGCCGGGGATTCTTGGAACCACACACTTTCCTGCAAAAGTCAAACGTATTATTTATCTGCTTCAGAGCGGAGCCCCGTCTCAGTTGGACCTTTTTGACTATAAGCCTGCCCTAAAAGCCCACCACGGTGAGGAACTTCCACCATCGGTGCGCGGCATGCAACGCCTCACTGGCATGACTGCGGGACAAAAGAGCTTCCCGATGGTGCAGTCCCCCTTCTCCTTTGCACAACATGGAGCAAGCGGAGCATGGATCAGCGATCTGATGCCCTATACATCCCAGATTGTAGACGAACTCTGTTTTGTTCGTTCCATGTATACAGAAGCTATCAACCACGATCCTGCAATCACATTTTTGCAAAGCGGCTCACAGCAACCTGGCCGACCCTCGATGGGATCATGGCTGAGTTATGGTTTAGGCAGCGAGAACGCTAACCTCCCCTCCTTCGTTGTTCTGGTGACCAAGGACAAGATGGGGCAACCCCTGTATTCCCGGCTTTGGGGAAACGGGTTCCTACCCTCACGACACCAGGGTGTGCAGTTCAGAGCAGGTAAAGATCCTGTACTTTATTTGAGTAACCCCTCGGGAATTACACAAGCAGACCGCGAACGGCATGTTCGCACGCTGCGGGAGCTCCAAGAGATACAGTTGCAGAATCTGCAGGATCCAGAAATCGAAGCAAAGATCGCCCAATACGAAATGGCCTTCCGTATGCAGACCTCTGTACCGGAAGTCACCTCCTTGGAGGATGAACCCGAATCAACCTTTGACCTGTATGGAGAAGACGCCAGAGTGGCGGGGACCTTCGCGGCCAATTGCCTCCTGGCACGCCGCCTCGCCGAGCGTGGTGTACGGTTCATTCAGCTCTACCACCAAGGCTGGGATCACCATGGAGGACTCTACGGTGCCATCCAGAATCAGGCAAGGGAAACCGATCAAGCCTCTGCAGCGCTGGTCCTTGACCTTAAACAGCGAGGCTTACTGGATGACACACTTGTGATCTGGGGCGGTGAATTTGGAAGAACCAACTATTCACAAGGACGCCTAACACAGGAAGGGTTTGGACGGGACCATCATCCGCGCTGCTTCACATTGTGGATGACCGGCGGAGGCATCAAGAAAGGGTTCTCGTACGGAGAGACCGACGACCTTGGCTACAATATTGCCCACAACCCTGTACACGTACACGACTTTCAGGCGACCATTCTCCACCTTCTGGGGGTGGATCATGAACGTTTGACATTTCGGCATCAGGGCCGACGGTATCGACTGACAGATGTATTCGGGAACGTGGTACACGACCTGTTGGCGTAAATACGTTTGAACGAAACTGGCTTATCAAACCGTTGAGCCTTGACGGAAAGCAGAAGACAAGGTCCGTTTTGTGTTACGGAATATTTTCCACGCTTCTCATACCCCCTGCTCCTCGGGATCCACAAAAGATCTTTTCAGGCCATCGCAATGAGGGAGATCACTCCACAATCTACACTCGTTGTAGACTAGACGAACCAGATAGCTCTCCGCGTTGTATCTTTGGCACTACACCAATTCACAGCCACAGGGGGATACCCATGTTGAGAATCATATCGCCGCTACGCACGGGCCTGATCGCAGTGCTTTTGCTGGCGGCTATTGGCGGATGCGCATCGGACGAAGCAGGCGTACCCGGGACGACCGCGCTTCTACCCTTTGCCTCGAGTGACGCTCCCATCACCGCTTCCGTTAACATTGCGATCGTGTCCGAAGTGATCGCATGCGTTATCAACTCCTACGAATCCAATATTCACTGCGTGAATCGGAGCGATGGCAGCGTCACTGTATTCGGGCGCGAAGGCGAGGGACCAGGAGAGTTCGTGAATCTCTCCGGTATTTGGCGAAGCCGCGACAGCCATGTGGTGGCTATGGATTTAGCGCAAGAACGACTGACCTTCTTCACGCCGGACGGCACTCTGGTGTCGGAGACGCGTTTGTCGGACGCCTTCCAGCCGCGGCTGCTTCGTGGTGATCAATTGTTCGGGATCAAAGTGGGGATACGCTTCGTCGACGGCGGTCTCCTGTCCGACTACGTTTCCATGGCAGTCAATGCCTACTCCGGGGAGATTCTTTGGGAGCGCGCGGACCTAGCCGACGCCGTAGAAAGTGAGTGTTTCAACGAAGCGGTGGGGACCTCAACGCCAAACGGGGGCCTCGTGTACCAGGTCTGCGGACATGAGCTAGCATTCTTTGCTCACAGGGATGCTTCAACCGCCACTGTGGTCGCTTCACCCAGCTACGTCGAAGCTCTGCCCAACGAGCGTGACGTGAGTGCCCATGTGGATCTCATCGGCAGTCTAAGCAGTCGCCCGGGAGGGATGTCCGCCTCGGAGATAGAGGCCATGGCTGCAGAGTTTCGCGAAAAGCCCAAGGAGTGGCTCCTCAAGCCGATCTCATTCGATTTCGATGACCAGGACCGTCTTTGGGCGGCGACCACCCACGACCGCGACGCCTTCTCCTACTTTGACATCTGGGCGGATACCACGTTCGCCGGCTCTGTGCGTGTCCAAGACCGGCTTATGGGCTTCGACATCTTCGGCTCGACCCTCGCGACCCTTGTGGAGCGTCCCCCCGGTGAGGACGGTATTAGTGAGCTGGCGATCGACTGGTATGACCTCAGCGAGATGGAGTAACCTTGCTGACCCACTGAAACGCCCGAGAATACCGGACACGGGCCAAGAAAGCACGAACGTAATTGTAGCTTCGGATTGAACGGATTGGGACAATGCGAGAGCGCTGGCTGCATACCCGCGAGGTGGACGCCTGACGCAGGAAGGGTTTGGACGAGACCATCATCGGCACTGCTTCACATTGTGGATGACCGGCGGAGGTATCAAGAAAGAGTTCTCGTGCGGAAAGACCGACGAACTTGGCTACAATATTGCCCGCAACCCTGTGCATGTGCACGACTTTCGGCGACCATTCTCCACCTTCTGGGTGTGGATCATGAACGTCTGACATTCCAACATCAGGGCCGGCGGTATCAACTGACAGACGTATTCGAGAATGTTGTACACGACCTGCTGGCGTAAATACGTTTGAGCGAAACTGGCTTATCAAACCGTTGAGCCTTGGCAGAAGGCGAAATACAAGGGCCGTTTAGTGTTACGAATATTTTTCCACGCTTCTCATATCCCCTGCCCTACACAAATGGTCTTTTCAGGGCACCCAGAATGGGGGAGATCACGCTACAATCTGCGCTTTTTGTAGATTAGGCAAACCAGATAGCTCACCGCGTTGTACATGACTCCCAGTGTAGAAAAATATGCTTTGACGCTGCGAGTACTGGCATTATTTGCAGTCAGTGCCCACATAGGTGAACTCCAGTCTTGGTGAATCTATAACCTTCTGATTACTTTCGCGAACCCTATGCCTAGAAGGGCAAGAAAAAAACATACCATGACCCATGTGCCTGCACCGGGGGCACGACTGTTCATCCGGGACCAGGAATGGGTTGTACGCGATACTAAACGTCTCCTTAGCAACGACTACCTGATTGATGTGACCGGATTAACTCCACTGGTTCGTGATAAGCCGTGGAAGTTCATCAGAAAAAGAGAGGATATCATTGAGGTCAACCCCAATGACACCAAGTTAGTCTGTGACACCTCCCCAAATTATCTCTCTGCACGCCTGCATATCGAAAGCCTACTGCGCGCTACACCGCCCCCTGAAAACTCCAAGCTCTATTTAGGGCATCGGGCAGCCATGGATGACCTTGCCTATCAACGCGAACCCGCATTGATGGCCTTGAAGCGCCCCAGACCCCGCATCCTGATCGCTGATGGTACAGGTCTTGGAAAAACAATCGAAGCCGGGATTCTGATCGCAGAACTCATCCGGAGAGGCCGAGGGAAGCGTATCCTGGTCGTTTCGCTGGCAAGTATGCTGACGCAGTTTCAGAAGGAGTTGTGGAGTAGATTCTCGATTCCATTGGTGCGCTTGGATTCAATCGGTATCAATCGTGTAAGGGACCAGCTGCCTGCAGGGCATAATCCGTTCCATCATTTTGATCGTGCTATAATTTCGATTGATACACTTAAGAGTGCAACGACCTGGAGACCTTTTCTAGAGAGAGCCTCCTGGGATATTGTTGTGATTGACGAGGTACAGAATGTAGCCAAGAAGAAAAACCAAAAGGTTTCTCTCAGACATAAACTTGCGGATATCCTTACTGCACGCTGCGATTCACTCATCATGCTGAGTGCAACGCCACACGATGGGCAGGCAGAAAGCTTTGCCAGTCTGATCCAAATGCTGGATCCGACCGTGATTGCGGACCCAAGGAACTATACCAAAGCAGATCTTGAGGGCAAAAATCTCCTGGTCCGCAGGTTCAAGAAAGACATTCGCGATCAAACCATTCTTTTGGAGCGCGAAACCGAACTTCGTTCCGCCAATGCTTTACCGGAAGAAGAAAGAGTGTTCAGTATCATCGCCAATACACGGCACGAACAACTATCACTGCGTACAGGGGATGGTTGGCTCCTCCGCACAACCATGGAGAAAGCAGTGCTGTCCTCTCCTTCTGCATGCCTGGAATCCGTACAGAACCGCATCAAAAAGCTGGAAAAAGCAGGTAAGGATGAGAGCGACCTTGAACCGTGGCGTGCGATGGAAGAGGCGTTGCAGCACATAGGGGCGAGCGATTTCTCAAAATACCAGTTGCTCCTGGATATCCTCGGAGAATGGAACTGGACAGGTAAGAATGCACGCGACCGTCTGGTGATCTTTACAGAGCGCATCGCTACGCTCGAATTCCTGGAAAATAATTTGGCCCATGATCTCGGACTTTCAAAGAAAGCAATCCGCATACTACATGGAACACTTTCTGATGTGGACCAACAAAGAATCGTAGATGAGTTTGGACAGGATCAGTCCCCTGTTCGCCTTCTAATCTCTACCGATGTGGGGTCAGAGGGGATCAACCTGCACTATCATTGCCGACGCCTGATCCATTTTGACATCCCATGGTCGCTCATGCGCTTTCAGCAGCGCAACGGACGGATCGACCGTTATGGCCAAAAACGTAAACCTCAGATTTGCTACCTCATCACTAAGAGTGACAACAAAACGTTCAGGGGTGATGTGAGGGTGCTAGAGCTTTTGATTGAAAAAGAGAAACAGGCTGAAAAGAACCTTGGTGATCCGGCCAGTCTAATGGGCGTCTATCAGATCGAAGAAGAGGAAAACATAGTCGCAGAAGCCTTCGAAAAGGGCCTGTCGAAAGAAGAAGCTGAAAAACATATCATCAAGGTAGGAGGTGCTGGGATTGATCCATTGGCGGAGCTCTTGGAAAGCCTGCCGGTGCGGGAATCAGAAAGGGAAATCACGGGAGACATGCCTTCGCTATTTGCCTCGGATTACGCTTATGCAATAGCTACCATGAGCTATGTCCAGGCCGTCTGGGCTAAGCGAGTAGGTGCTCCACTGAGCGTGGAGTCCGACGATGAGAAACAGCGTATTACGATTGTTCCGCAAAATCAGGAGGCGCGAACCGTTCTAAAAAGCGTGATCAACCAATTGCCTGTATCTGTACGTCCAAAGAACGGAAGATTCGTGCTTTCGTCGGACCCCCAGGCAATGATGACCGCCATCCGTAAATGCCGTGCTCAGGAAAATACCTGGCCTGAGCTGCAGTATTTATGGTCCGTGCATCCCCTCATGGAGTGGATGACAGACAAGGTTCGGTTGGCCTTCGGCCGCTTGGAAGCCCCTGCGATCATACTATCAACAATGGCACCAGGGACGTTTGCATATCTGATCACCGTTCTTTGGCCCAACCGCAAAGGGACCACGATATTTCAGCGATGGTACCTGGTTGAGCATCGCAGTGAAGCCGGTATTGTCATCAAGAATTTTGAATCCTCCTCTGTCTACGAATCGCTTCAATACGATAGACTTCCGAATACTGGCCGAGAACCTCGACTACTGAAGACGGCGCAGCGGCTCGTCTCGAAGGGAGTAGAGCACGCCAGAGAGTTTGCCATGAACGATCGAAAGAGCTTCAAATCCGAACTGGAGCGTACGCTGAATAAGTATCTGGCTGAACTGAAAGAACTTGAGGACCGTCAGAAAGCCCATGTTGAGCACAGGTTCCAGATCGAGGATAAAAGACCCGAACATCTCCTACTCGGCCAACGGGATAAAGAGCTAAAACAGGTTCGTTCCCGGTTTAAGGAGTTTCGGGCTTGGATGCAGGCTTCGATGACCATGGAAGAAGATCCCTATGTTCACGTCGCTGCGGTGATGCTATCAGAGGACGATCATGGAGTTTGATTATACAGGTCTGGTCAACCAGAACGAGTTTTATCCAGACCATTACTGGCACGCGCACCTGCCGGAGAAGATCAAGGAGTTTGAGAAAAACTGGAAGCAGAAGTCTGATGTGCATCGGGTGCGTCCCTGGATCAAGCTCAAAGGTCACGCGGCCGCCTATCTGACGGCCCGTATGAATTTCCCATCGGCCAGTCTAGAGGAGCGTCAGGAGATCCACCATGCGCTTGTGCGCAAGCTCCTGTGGGCACTGGGCTACGACACACGGCCCGAAGAGGAACCGATTGACCGCGAGAGCTCGCTGCCGCTTTTTGCCCGGGTCGACAGTTCAGGACGCCCCCATCTGTGGGTGATTGAGGCGATTGATACCGCGAATACCGAGAACGACCTACTCTCCCTGGCACCCCATGGCACCGAGAACTTCCGCCGCCTGATCTGCAAGGCGTTCTCTATCGACCAGCCGCCGCGCTGGATCCTGCTCACCGGACTGCGGTCCTGGGTGCTCTTCGAACGGGATAAGTGGGGCTCAGAGCGCATGCTGCGCTTCAATTGGAATGAGCTCTTCGAACAGCTGCCCGCGATTGATACCTGGAAGCTGATCACCATGCTGCTCAGCAAACCCAGTCTATGCCCCGACTGGGGAGACGCCTACCAGGACGAACTGCAGGAAGAAGCCCGCCAGCACGCCATCGGCGTCTCTGGAAGCCTCAAGTACGCCCTGCGTGAATCCATTGAACTCCTCGGCAATGAATATCTCCATTACACCCGAACCGTCAAACGCCAATCCACCCACCCTTCCGATCTAGCCGAACGTCTGACGCTCGAGTGCCTACACTACATGTACCGCCTGCTCTTCCTCTTTAACGTGGAAGCCAGACATCAGGAACTGGGATACCTGCCCATGAAGGCCACCGCCTACCGGGACGGTTACAGCCTGGAAAAACTGCGTGACCTGGAGATGGTCTCCCTGAGCGAAAACGGCAGTGCAGACGGAAGCTTCTTTCATCAATCAATGATGATGCTCTTTGATCTGGTCTTCAATGGATACGACGACGAGACCGGAGTACAACGGGAGTTTGAATATGATGCAGATACCCACACCTTCAAGATTGCTCCCCTGCAGTGCGATCTCTTTGATCCAGAGAAGACTCCCCTCCTGGACGCCATCACGATACGTGACCGCTGCTGGCAACGCATCATCCGGATGATGTCTCTGGGGCACGAAGACTTCCAAAAGAAAAGCAAGCGGCGATCCCGGCGCAGAGGGCGCGGGCGAATCTCTTATCGACACCTGAGTGTCAACCACTTGGGATCCGTCTATGAAGCTCTGCTCAGCTACCGCGGCTTCATTGCGAAAGAAGACCTCTATGAAGTCAAACGTGCCGGTGACTCCCCGGATATGCTTGATCCTGCCTACCTAGTGAACCGCGAAGCACTGGATACCCATTATGATCTGGAGGAACGGGTTATGCACAAGGACGGTACCCTGCGCATGCACCCCAAGGGAAGCTTCATCTACCGCTTAACCGGACGGGCACGCGAAGAATCCGCCTCCTACTACACCCCCGAAAGCCTGACCCAGTGTGTAACAGCGTTTGCCCTCAAAGACGTGCTTAAAGACAAATCCGCCGATGAGATTCTGGAGATCACGCTGTGCGAGCCTGCCATGGGCTCGGCCGCCTTCCTGAACGAAGCAGTCTCCCAACTGGCCGAGGCCTATCTCACCAAAAAAACCCGAGAACTGGACAAAGTGCTGGATCCAGATCGTTGGGCCCAGGAACTGCAGCGCGTCAAGATGTACCTGGCCGACAACAATGTGTACGGCGTCGACCTGAATCCTGTTGCCGTGGAGCTCGGGGGTATCTCCATCTGGCTGAACACGCTGGTTCCTGGGGGCTTCGTACCCTGGTTCGGGAATCAACTCAAATGCGGCAATTCACTCATCGGCGCTTGGCGAAAAATCTATACTCGTGCACAGCTCGCAAAGGGGAAGTGGTGGAATACCGTTCCAGAAGACGTTGCGCTTACTGATCCGCGCCCGAGCGCGAGCGTGTACCACTTTCTCGTAGGGGATGCCGGGATGGCCCAGTACAAGGACAAAGTGGTCAAACAGCTGGCCAGCAAAGCATTGGAGCAGATTACAGCATGGCGCAAACGCTTCACCGCAAAGCCTACAGAAGGCGAACTCAATCAGCTCGTTTACTTCTCGTCCGCGATCGATCAGCTCTGGAAAGAACACATTCGGGACCTAATCCGACTAGAGCATGAGACCACCGATACCTTTGCCATTTATCCAGAATCTTCAAATCAAGATGTCATTCGCTCATCTACCCGGGATAAGGAGCAGAAATACAAACAGATCCTCGAACCCGAACATGGCAATGCCAGTGCATATCAGCGTCTGAAGCTGGTCATGGACTACTGGTGTGCACTCTGGTACTGGCCCATAGACCAAGCCAATCTGCTGCCCACTCGAACTGCTTACCTGGGGGACCTAGCCCAGCTGCTTGCCGGCAAAGGAGACGTGCAAAACTACAACCTGTTCGGCGACCGCGATCCAGAACGCGATGCCTTGGGGTTCGTGGACCTGAACGTGCTGATTCATGCACGACCCAGATTACAGGTTGTACAGCATTTGGCCCAACGGTATCGTTTTCATCACTGGCAGGTGGAATACTCCGACCAGTTTGCAGAAAAAGGCGGCTTTGATGTCATACTGGGGAACCCCCCATGGAGGAAGCCCACTTTTGTGGAGCAGCATGTGATTGGCGATACCGAACCACGATTCGTTACAAAAAAGTTCAGTGCCTCACAAACAGCAAAATTTCGATCGGCCTGGCTGAACCAATCAGGCCGCCGTGCACATTACATCGGAGCCTATGAAGCGGTTGGTGCACAGTTGGCCTTTCTGAAGGCAAAGCAGAATTACCCCCTGCTGAAAGGGCTCCAAACCAATCTCTACAAGGCGTTCATCTGCGCTTCGTGGGCTATCAGCACAAACACCGTGGGACTCCTGCATCCGCAATCCGTGTATGATGAAGCCCGGGGCCAAGCGCTGAGAGAAGCCCTCTACCCCAAACTCCGATATCGTCTGCAGTTTGAAAATGTACTGCACTTATTTGAAGAAGTCCATCCACAGACCAAATTCAGTATCAACATCTACGGGCAGTCCCGGAAGGCAATTGAGTTCACTTCCATGGCCAACCTGTACAGTCCGATCACCGCAACGCAGTCGATGTTGCATGACGGGTACGGGCCGGTGCCCGGCATCAAGACCCCAGACAACCAATGGGAGTTGGCCGCGCACCAGGACCGCGTAATCTACACTTCGGAGGCCGACCTCCAAACCTACGCGCTGCTCTATGACTCGCCCGGCACCCCGCCCGGACAAGCACGTCTGCCCCTGGTCCACGCCCGGGAACTGGTCAGCATCCTGAGTAAACTCGCACAAACGCCCCGACGGATACGGAACTTGGAGAAAGGGTACAGTGTCACCGCAATGTGGCATGAAACCGGTTCGCAGAAGGACGGCACCATTCGCCGAGAGACAGGCTTCACCACGAATGTGCGCGAGTGTATTCTGTCGGGTCCGCACATTTTTGTGGGTACCCCCTTCTTCCAGACCCCCAACGACGAATGCAAATCGAATGGAGACTACACCCGACTGGATTTGACCACACTCCCCGAAGACTACCGTCCACGCACGAATTACATCCCGGCCTGCAGTGAAGCAGAATACGCCCGGCTGACCCCACAGACGCCTTGGGGGACATCAGTGACCGATGAGTTCAGAGTGGGGATGCGGGAAATGTTGGCCCCTGGGGGCGAGCGTACGCTGATCACGGCGCTCGTTCCGCCGGGGATGGGACATATTTATACTGTGATCACGGTTGCAACACAGCGACTGGAACATTTATTAAACCTGTTGTACTCGCTGATCTCCATCGTTACGGATACCGTTATTAAGATTGGTGGAAAGGGGCACATATCACAGGAATTTTTTGCATCCCTCCCGCTCACGCCAGCCTCGCCGACGGCCGTCGCTCGCATACTGGGGCTCTCCTGTCTGAGCATCGACTACAGCGCAATCTGGAACGCCTGCACCTCCAATACTTCTCCGGCACACTGGTCCAAAGCCGATCCCCGGCTCAATCCCGACTGGCTCGACAGATGCCACGAACCTTGGTCCTGGCACAGTCCACTCCGAACCGACTACGCCCGCAGACAGGCGCTCCTGGAAATAGACGTCCTCCACGCGCAGGCCCTCGGAGTCACCCTCAGTGAGCTCCTGGCCCTCTACCGTATACAGTTCCCGATCCTCCAGTCCTGTGAGAACGATACGTGGTACGATACTAAAGGTATCCGTACGGGAATCCCATGTACAACAAGTCAACTTCTTTGTTCAATTTTGTGTGCGTAATTTTTCAGGCATAGTCCAGCGCCTAAGAATGTTTGACTACATGGCGAACCCAGTGCGCCGTTTGATCGGATTCTGAGGACGTTGGGAACCTGCGTGCTGGTGGGGAGCTATGCTGCTTTTGCGCGCGTAACTTCTCGGTTGGCCTTCCAGTGATGGGGTAACAGTGTATGGAGCTGCGATGTGGGGAGCTTGGAAATCTGCTTCAACACATCTTCAAGCCACACCATATACTTTACGTTGTGCTGTTTGCAGGTACTCAGTAGAGAGTAGAGGAGGGCAACTCCCTTGGCGGCATCGTGGGAGCCGGCAAACAAATAGTTCTTTCGCCCTAATGCAACGGGCCGGATTCGGTTCTCTACGAGGTTGTTGTCAATTTCAACGATTCCGTTCCGGGTGAAGCGCGTCAACTGATCCCATCGATTCAGCGTATAGCAGACGGCGACATCCCAGAGACATCCTTTAAATGTGGGATGTCCTTCAAGATGGGCCTTCAACTTGTCCAGAATCGGGACAGATCGGCGCTGGCGCACCTGCGCACGTTCTTCAAATGAAGCTCCGCCCCGTCGAAGCTCCCGTTCCACTGCATACAGTCGCTGGATCAGCGTAAGCGCAACCTTCGCGTATTTGGGATGCAATCGTTTAGCGTTGTAGAAGTATCTCCGGGCGTGGGCCCAGCAACAGTACTGTGTAACCTCATCGAGTTGATCAAACCACTCATAAACGACATACCCGTCCGTCTGTAAGGCCCCCTTGAAGCCCTTCAAAAAGGTTGTGGGTCCATCCCGGGACCGATCTTGCTGGTAGTCGAACATCACCAAGTTGGACACCGGATCCGAATAAATCCAGTAATAC
>MKWU01003242.1_pt1 | contig 22019 bp, 14 predicted proteins | sample 809101 | NCBI WGS metagenome assembly MKWU01 (sample SAMN05860141, study PRJNA318959) | sponge metagenome | host: Aplysina aerophoba | place: Slovenia: Piran, Adriatic Sea, Gulf of Piran | collected 2013-05-07 | reverse complement strand
GCAGCTCCGGGCCGAACGACTCCAGCAGGTAGCGCAGATGGCCGATTATCGGGAAGTTGCGCAGGATGGCGTGGCGCTTCTGCGCCATGTCGTAGACCGTCGTGACGATGAGCACGGCGCCTATCGCGGCCAGCGCCCACAGCCACCAACTCACAATCAGCACGCTAGCCGCGCCCAGGTGTCGCCGGGGGTGCCGCCGGCGGGTGTTACAAGGGTGCCGCCGGGGGTTGTTGCCGGGGGTCGCATGGCCGGGCGGGAGCGGTGTTTGAGTGAGCGAGGCGGGCCGGGTTAGGTTTGGAGATGGCCCGGGCCGCGAGAGGTACATGAACGAGCGCGGCCCTGAGGGGCCAGGCAGCGGGCCGCTGCGCGGGCTGGCCCGCTCGCTGGGACTTCGCCATGTGTTCGTGTTGAGCACGGGGGCGATGCTCAGCTCGGGCCTGTTCCTGTTGCCGGGGCTGGCTGCGGCCGAGGCCGGTCCCAGCGCGGTGCTGGCCTACGCCCTGGCCGGTGTTGTGGCTGTTCCCGCCATGCTGAGCGTGGCCGAGCTGTCCACGGCCATGCCCCGTGCCGGGGGCGCCTACTACTTCCTGGTGCGGGCCTACGGTCCGGCGGTCGGGACCTTCTCGGGCATGGCCACGTGGTTGTCGCTGGTGCTCAAGGACGCCTTCGCCCTGGTCGGGATGAGCGCCTACCTGAACATCGTGTTCGACGTGCCGGCCAAGCCGCTGGCCGTCGTGCTGATCGCCGGCTTCACCGTCGTCAACATCCTGGGCACCAGAGCCAGCGCCCTGATGCAGATGCTGCTGGTGGGATTCGTGCTGGCCGTGATGGGATGGTTCGTGGTGGCCGGCGTGGGCCGGACCGGCTCGGGCGACGGCGGCAGCCTGGACCCCTTCTTTGCCGATGGGGCGGGCGGGCTGGTGAGCGTGATCGGGCTCGTGTTCGTCTCCTACGGGGGGCTCACCAAGGTGGCCAGCGCAGCCGAGGAGATCAACGATCCGTCCCGCAACATCCCGCTGGGAATGGCGCTGTCGCTGCTGGTGAGCACCGCCCTGTACACGCTGGGGGTGCTGGTGGCGGTTGCGGTGGTCCCGCCGGCGCAACTGCACGACGATCTGGCTCCGATCTACACCGCCGCGGTAGAGGTGATGCCCACCGCGGGAGCGGTGCTGGTGGTGGTGGCCGCGCTGGCCGCCTTCTCGTCGGCCACCAACGCCGGGATCCTGGCTGCGGCCCGCTACCCGCTGGCCATGAGCCGCGACCGGCTGGTGGGCGAGAGACTCGGACGGTTGAACCGGTTCAACACCCCGGCGTGGGGGGTGGCGCTGACCGGGGTGGGGATGGCTGTGGTGGTCCTGGCCCTCGACGTGGCCGCGATCGCCAAGGTTGCCAGCGCCTTCGTGCTGTTGACGCTGGCCCTGGTGAACTCGGCGGTGCTGGTGCTGCGGGCGTCGCGCATCGCCTCCTACGCTCCGGGGTTCACCGCCCCGCTGTTCCCCTACCTGCAGCTGGCCGGGATCGTCATCGACATCTACCTGATCATTGAGCTGGGCGCGGTGGCCCTGCTGCTGACCGGGGCGTCGGTGGTGCTGGGGGTGGCCGCGTACCTGTTCTACGGACGCACCCGCTCAATGCACGGCGGGGCCATCTACCACGTGTTCGAGCGTTGGGGGAAGCTGGTGGACCGGGGCCTGGACCGCGAGCTGAGCGCCGCGGTGCAGAGCCACGGCGTGCGGGTCGGCGACGAGTACCCGGGGCTGATCGCCCGGGCCGCGGTGGTGAGCATCCCCCAGGGCACCGACATCAACGAGGCTGCGGTACGAGCCTCCGAGGTCCTGTCGACCCAGACGAGCGTGGACGTGGCCACGGTTACCGACCGGTTCCTGGAGTCGGGGTCGCTGTGGATCCAGCCCTCGGAGCTGCATCCCACCGCCACGCCGGTGGCCTTCTTCGACACCGACGACGACTACCTGGTGATCGTGCGGGCCGCGGGAGGCATCCGCATCCCAGCGGCCTGGGGCGGCCGGGACGAGCAGGTGAAGGCGCTGTTCTTCCTGGCCGGGTGCAGTGCCGAGCCGGGCCGGGTGCTGCGCCTGGCCGGCGAGCTGGCCGCCTACCTGCACTCGGACCGGGCCGAGGCGGTGGCCGAGGCCGCAAACGAGGCCGAGGTCAAGGAGGCTCTGCTGCCGGACCTGTCGATCGGCCAGTACCCGCTGCTGCCGGAGCTGTCGACCTCGGCGCTGATCGGCCGTCGGGTGGGCGCGCTGACCATCGACCGCGGGTTCTTCCTGGAGGCGGTGGGTCGCGAGGGCCGGGTGCTGCGAGCCGAGGCCGACCTGGTGCTGGAGGCCGATGACCAGATCACCGTGCTGGGCCCGCCGGACGGCCTGCCGCTGCTGGACGACGTGGCCCGGGTCCTGGCCGACTGAGGGCCTCCGCCGGCGGCAGGCCGTCCGCACGGCCGCCGGGCGCGTTCCGCGGCGTTGGTGGCCGCCGCTCGGCCCGTCTGGCCCCGAATTGACTTAGTTGTCCCCATATAACGTGGACAACTAAGTCAATTTGCTGTTCGGGCATGTCTCCCGTGCGATGAGAACTGCGGCCTGTCTGCTCGGCCTCTAGGTTGTGCGGGTTGGCCGGTTCCGACCAAGGAGGACCGAGAATGGATCTGTCAGGGGCTGCGGCCATCGTCACTGGCGGCGCGTCGGGCATCGGCCGGGCCTGCGCTCGGCGGCTGGCCGGGCTGGGCGCGCAGTGCGTGATCATCGACATCCAGGCGGCCAAGGGCGCCGAGGCGGCCCGCGAGGTCGGCGGCCTGTTCGTCGAGGGCCATGTGGCCGAGGAGGAGCCGGTGCAGGCGGCGGTGGACGCCGCCGGCGAGCTGGGGCCGCTGCGGGTGCTGGTCAACTCGGCCGGGATCGCCTCAGCGATGCGCACGGTGGACCGCCACGGCCAGCCGATGCCGCTGGAGCGGTTCGAGCGGGTGGTAGCCACCAACCTGATCGGAACGTTCAACTGCATCCGCCTGGCGGCCGCGGCCATGGCCCGCACCGAGCCGGTGGACGCCGACGGCCAGCGGGGGGCGATCGTGAACATGGCATCGGTGGCAGCCTTCGACGGCCAGACCGGCCAGAACGCCTACTCGGCCTCCAAGGGCGGCGTGGTGGGCATGACCCTGCCGATAGCCCGGGACCTAGTGCCCATCGGGGTTAGGATCAACACCATCGCGCCGGGGTTGATCAACACGCCCATCTACGGCAAAGGGGAGGAGGCCGAGCAGTTCAAGGCCCGCCTGGCCGAGGGCGTGCTGTTCCCCAAACGGCTGGGCACCGCCGACGAGTTGGCCTCGATGGTGATGGAGCTCCTCACCAACGACTACCTCAACGGCGAGACCATCAGGGTCGACGCCGGCATACGCCTACCTGCGAAGTAGCGCCCCCAACAGGCTCCGAGGCGTTGCGGGCCGCAAGCGACGGCCGGTAGAATCGCTATGCGGGGTGGAGCAGTCTGGTAGCTCGTCGGGCTCATAACCCGAAGGTCGTAGGTTCAATTCCTACCCCCGCCACCAACAAAAGCCCAGGTCAGAGCACATGCACTGACTTGGGCTTCGTCGCGCCAGGGCCGATCTTCCAATAGATTTTCCAATATGCGGTCCCGGAAGGGTGTGCTGTCCCGGTGCATGCTTGACGCGTTGGCTCCGGTAGGTGTGTGACACTTTTGGGACGCGGTTCCGGTAACTGGGCGACACTGGCTCCGGTAGCTGTGTTACACGGGATGGTCCGCATTTGGTGGTGCTGAGCCCTCTTCGATGGTGGCGGCCTGGTTGTCACAGAGTGGGAGGGGGTCGTCGTGTTGGTGGAGCTCGGTGTAATGGAGCAGCGGCATGCAGCGGTGTTGGAGGTGTTGCGCGACGGCGCGTCGGTGAAGGAGGTGGCGTTGCGGTTCGGGGTGACCCGCCAGACGGTGCATCGGTGGTTGAGGCGGTATGCGGCTAGGGGTTTGGCCGGGTTGGCGGATCAGTCGCCGAGGCCTGATCGGTGTCCGCATCAGATGGCTCCGGAGGTGGAGGCGTTGGTGGTTGGTCTGCGTAGGGAGAATCCGGGTTGGGGTCCGCGCACGTTGTTGTTCGCGCTGGAGGCTCGCGGTGTGGTGCCGTTGCCTGGGCGGTCGTCGGTGTATCGCTGTTTGGTGCGTCACGGGCTCATTCAGCCTGAGGCCAGGCGCCGCAAGAGGTCCGATTACAAGCGTTGGGAGCGCAGCCGGGCGATGGAGTTGTGGCAGATGGATGTGGTGGGCGGGGTGATGCTCACAGACGGCTCCAAGGCGTCGGTCGTGACCGGGATCGATGACCATTCGCGGTTCGCGGTGTCTGCTCATGTGGTGGCGCGGGCTACGTCGCGGCCGACGTGTGACGCGCTCAGCAAGGCGATGCGAGCCTGGGGTGTGCCCGATCAGGTCCTCACCGACAACGCGAAGGTGTTCACGGGCCGGTTCGGGCCCAGCGCGGGTGGTGAGGTGCTGTTTGATCGGATCTGTCGTGAGAACGGGATCGGGCATCTGTTGACCGCTCCTCGGTCTCCGACGACGACGGGCAAGGTGGAGCGGTTCCACAAGACGCTGCGAGGCGAGTTCCTTGCTGGCAAGGTGTTCGAGTCGATCGAGGATGCCCAGACCCAGCTCGACGGCTGGGTGCGTCACTACAACTTCGAGCGCCGCCATCAGGGCATCGGTGACGTGGTGCCCTGGGAGAGGTTCCGCCTGGTAGTCGAGGACCGCCCCGCGAAGTCCAAGCGGGCTGAGTCCGCACCACCGCCGCAGACGACAGGGGACGCGACGGCGACTCGCAAGGTGAGCCGCTCGGGCAAGATCAGCTTCGCAGCCCATCCCTATCCCGTCGGGGTGTGGCTCGCTGGTGAGACCGTGGAGGTCGCCGTGGACGCCGGGCTGGTCACGGTCTGTCACCGCGGTGTGGTGGTGGCCACCCACGCGCAGCGACATAGCCCCGCGAAGGGCGCCAAGGCGCTGCGTCGCCGCGCCAGAGCCCAGCCCAGTCGCGGGGCGAGGCCTCGTCAGGCGACGGTGGGCCAGGTGGTGACCCGCAAGGTCGACTCTGGGGGCTGTGTCTCCTTTCGCGGGGGCTAACTATCGCGCCGGCAGAGCGCATCGGGGACGCCAGGTCCAGGTCGCGATCGTCGAGGGCACAGTCGAGATCTCCGCGGGCGGCGAGGTGCTCAGGGTGCATCCGATCCGCCATGACCGCAGCCGCGAGCACGGCGCGTTCGCCAACGCCGGCGGCCGCCCGTCGCGCATCAACGCCGCCTGAAACCCACAACCGTGTGTAACACAGCTACCGGAGCCAACCTGTAACACGGGTACCGGGACTTGACAGATCGACTTGACATCGACTTGACACGATCCCTTGACATCCTTGACACAGCCCGCAACGACGTGCAGTCACCTAGATGTCAGGTCTTGGGACTGCTCGTGTTGTGTGCGCAACCACCGATCGCTGACATCGCACCCTGCTTGTCCGTTTGCGTGCGTCCTTCTCAGAAAAGCGTTGCATATCCTGAGATTTTCGCGTAACGTTACGCAATAGCCCACCCGGCCCTTTATGGGCCGGGTTTTTCTTTACCAGCCGGCCGGCTTGGCAAGAGTTCCGACTGGATCCGGTAGCTGGCAAGCCAAGAAGTCGGCACCCTTGAGCTGGTACCACCAATGTCCACCCGCACCGGAGCCGGCCTCTCCCCGGAGATCCCCGGCCAACTGACCGCTGCTGGGATTGACCATGCCGACCGGGACCCGAAGTCGGCTCTCACGGATTGGGAGGCGAAGATCGCTGTCGTTCGAGATGACGACCGCCGCGTCTACCGTTCCACCGGCTACGTCTAGCAAGAGGTGCGACGCCACGTTCACATCGGTGCTCTTCTCCTCCCAGTGTTGATGGGAGGCGATGAACACGGCGTCTGGTACGTCGTTCCCGAGTGCATCGCGCACCATCACTGGCCACGCTGAAGTCGCCAGCGTCGGTTTGCCGCCCGGTCCCTTGGTAGCTAGGGGCGCCGTCTTTAGGCGACTAACGAACCTTCCCTTCTCAAGCAGGTCGAATGATCCATGATGTCTGAGGGCGGCGATGTACCTGTCCTGGTTTCTTCGACCCTGAGCGTTGTAGCTGCCGGCGATGAAGGCCGTGCAATAGACGATCCGATGCAGTGTTGCACCTCGCGCGAGCCAGGACTGACTGCCGTCTACAAGCCGCTGGCTTAGCTTGCGAAGGTCGAGCCAGCGCCAGCCGGGCTGGCCGCGGCCCATTATGGACCTGCCGCCGTAGTAGAGATTCAGTCCGTCTATGTAGACGCCTACACGCATTTGTTCACTTTCGGTCCGAATGTGCTGCTGGAATGCCTCGGAGTGCTGCTGTGCCGGTGGACTCAGGTTCCCGTCGGTAATCGGATTGTGGTGGCGTTGCCGATGTGGGCGTACCGGCCTGGCGTGCATGTGAGGATGATCACCTGACAGTGTTCGCCTACGGCGGCGATGGCTGCGCCCATGCGTTCCAGCCGGTCTGGGTCGCTCCAGCCGAGCGCGTCGTCGATGATGACGGGTGCTCCGCCACCGTCGGGGCTGACGATGGCCGCGCAGGCGAGTCGGCTGATGACGGCGAGCTGCTCTAGGGCGCCGGCGCTGAGTTGGTCGACTTGGAGGGTGTCGCCGTCGAGTGTGCGGCTCACGATTCGGAGATTCTGGTCGATGTCCACTGAGAACGACGAGTTGAACACGATGCGACCGAGTTGCTCGATGCGCTGTTTGAACGGTCCGCTGTAGCGCTGGCGGGCTTCCTGCCGACGACGGGAGAAGGTGTCGTGGAGCAGGCGCGCGGCTTCGGCTCTTGCCTCGGTGCGCTGGTGTTCGCGTTCGAGGTGGCGAAACTGTCCAAGGGCTTCCTCGTGGCGGGTATGGAGTCCCTCCTCCCCGCGTACGGACAACCTGATGCGCAGCTCGTTCTGCCCTTGTTCGTTGGCTTGGAGGTTGTCGCTGGCGCGCAGCGCGGCGGCCCGTGCGTTCTTCAGCCTCACTTCGAGTGATTCCGGATCGGCGGATGTCAGTTCCGCCTGGGCGCCTTTCAGTGACTCAAGAGCCGCGCGTGCGTCCTCGTCGGCCTGAGCGAGTTCGGACGCGATCATGCTGTCGGCTCGCCGGGACCGCGCTGCCTCCAAAGAGTCGGTCGCCTGCTTCTCGGCGTTACGGGCCATCTCGATCATGCCCGCGAGGTTCGACTCGTTGAGTTGCTCCTGTTGGAGCGCACTGGAGGCGCTGTGGGCAGCCTGATTGAAATTGTCGAACTCTGCGCGCTTCTCCTCGGCGCTGCGCGTCTTGGCGGAGGCGACCTGCTTGGCTGTCTCGAAGTCGGGGGGCAAGGGCGGGTCCGCGGGTCGCTCGGCGGTGTAGGAGTTCACCCGATTGGTGAGTCTGTGGATCTTGCCATGCAGGGCATCCAGGGTGAGATCCCGGAGATCGCGAGTGATTGTGTCAAGCGCATCTTGGCGCTGTCGCTCTGCGTCCTTGCGTTGCTGGGCGGCTTGTCGGGCTTCGGACTGATCGGCGACTCCTGCCGCCGCACATAGGCGACGGAACGCTTGGTGAGCGTGGCGCCGCTGGGTGGCGAGGCTCTGGGAGCCGGTTCCGGCCCGTATCCGGATCTCGGCTGTGTCGGGCACCACGAGCAGTACATCTTCGTCCACGACGGTGTGCTGAGTGTCGCCGGCCCCGAGCGCGACCTCATCGCCGTCAATCTGTATCGAGAGGTCTCGCGATGCAGTCGTTTCGACTGAGGCGACGGCAGCCTCCGCGCTTACCACCGCCAGATGCGCCTTGTCGATCTGCTCCAGCAGGTCGTCGTCGATCTTGACTGATTCGAGCACGTTGTCGGCTTGTTGCAGTTCTTGCTCTGCTTCGACGACCCGTTCGTAGCGCTCGGAGAGTTGTTCCACCTCTATGCGGTTGCGGTGATGGTCACGGTCATTCTCGGAGCGACGCTGCTCGGCCTCAGCGGCGCTCAGGGCATCTTGGGCGACCTTAAGGGCAGCCGCCGTCTGCTCGACGTGGCTGATGGCGGCGGCCAGGGCGGGTGCCGACTTAAGCGCCCGGTCCTCTAGTGCCTCTAGTTCTTCAGTCCGGGAATCAAGCTCGCCGATGAGTTCTTGACGGCGCTGCCGCTCGCTCGCGATGCTGTCACGCTTGAGCACCGCTGCGTCACTCTCGGCGGCCAAGCGATCAACTTTGTCGCGGACCTGCTCCGTTTCATTCCACTCCCTGCTGAGTTCGCTCGCCTGCTGATCGAACTTGTCCCGGGCCACCACAAGCCGCCGCTCATCGGCCGCCAAGCGACCCATTTCGGTCGCGTCCTGGTCGATGCTGTTGATCTGCTCCTCCAGCTCGGAGACCCTTGACTGGGCCGCTTCCACATCCCCCTGTCTGACGGTTCGATCCCTCTTAGGCCGACCCGTCGCAGTCCAGTACCGGTCGTGCTCTTCGCATATCCGGGTCCACAGATCGTCATCCTCGTCTGCCGCGTCATGCCCGCTCGCGGCCAGGTCGAGGGCTCCGACCAGCGACGGCACGTCGAAGCCCGGCAGCAAGAGCTCAGCGCCCTGTTCGATCCGCAACGCTCTCCACAGTTCTCGATCAAGAGTCTCGTCGAGGATTTCCTCCACCCGCTCATGAGCTGTCCGCCCGGTGAGCTGTTCATGTTGGGGCGATAGAACATTCAGAACTGTCTCGGGGCGGCGCAGCCACCGCTTGCCGTAGATGAGGCGGTACCTGCCAGCGGACATCTCGATCTCCACTTTGGGACCCACATCGCGCCCGACCGGTTGGGCCGACTTGACCTGCCGATGCCCAGACGAGTCCATCTTCGTCAGGAGGAGATCGAGTCCCTCCGGTATGGATGTCTTGCCGACCTCATTGGGCCCTTCGATGACAGTGATTCCCTGAGCGGGCAGCTCTACTTCGCAGTCGGCGACGCCCCGATAGTTGCAGAGCCTCACCCTGTGCAGCCTCATGCGGGTGCCCTCGTGAGCCGATACAGCAGCGCCAGGGCATCTTGAGCGACCACGGCCTGGTCCCCGGACTGGGCCATCTCGCTGAGATCCGACAGAGCCTCACGGGCGTAGCCCGACACGCCGAAGTCGTCGAGGTCCGCGTCGTCGGGGACCACCGCCAAGCCGCCCTCCCCGTCGCGGACCTCCAAGCCGCCGAGCAGGTCGGTGTAGTGATCGACCATCTGATCAAGCCGGGCCCTCTGGGCGACAGACACCTGACCCCGAAGACTTGCCCTCGCGATGCAGCGCTCCTTGTTGTCCGGCGATTCCAGCCAGTCTCGCAGCGCATCGATGTCCAAGTCGGTACCCAGTTCCCAGTCTCTGTGCTCGAATCGCCAGGTCCCCACCCTGTGGCGACCTACCTGCACACCGTTGCGGTCGAGGTTGACGACCAGCACGTTTCCCGGCTCAATCTCATCGAAGTCCGTCGGCTCGGGAGCGCCCGAATACCAGACCCTCCCAGTGTCGCCCACATCGGTCGTCGAATGACGATCGCCAAGCGCCACATAGTGGATCACGCCTGACTCGATCCTCTCCTCCAGCCGCTGAAGCAAGATATGCGCCGGGTTGTTCGACTCCGGCGACATAGCATCCACCGCCCCATGGCCACAAACCACGCGCAACCCATCCGTCGGCTCAAGGCTCTCGCAGGCCTCGCCCAGGAGATCCGCAAGCGGGCGCTTGTTCTGCCACGGCGCAGCGATCAACTCAACGCCGGGCGCTGCCTGCACAGGCTCGGTGCCGTCCAGCACCGTGACATTGCTTGGCCCGTGCTCGTTGAAGGTAGGCGATCGGAAGATCGAAGACGCGTCGAGCGGATCGTGATTGCCTGGCAGCAGGAAGAATTCGAGCGGGGCGGCGGCGCGCATCTTGTCCAGGGCCCGCACGAGCACCTGCCGGTCGACATGGTTCGATTCGAACACATCGCCGCACACGACCACGAAGTCACAGTGCTCCTGCACGGCAAGCTCAGCGATCGTGCCGATCACCTCGACCCGGGCGGCGCTGAACCGGGCCCTGGCCTCCTCGCTCAGGTAATACGGAGCCCGGCCAAGCTGCCAGTCCGCAGAGTGCATGAACCTCCCCACGCTTGGATGATAAGCAGCGGGACCCAAGGAGCGGCAGCGGGGCCAACCCCGCGCCTGCGCGGATAACCGAAGCGTCTATCTCCGGTTTTCGCTCGCGCGCAACAGATGCGTACGTCCCGCGTCGCTGGAGGAGAACAGCGTCCGGTGCGGCCGTACCGCGAACCAGCGCGACGACGGCGACAGGTTGATGGCCGGGTAGTAGTCGGTCATCCTCACAAGCAGGACCATCTTCGCCAATGGTCTAGTCCGTGAACTCCGTCGCCGAGAATCACAGCCCAGTAGCGTCTGAGACGGAGCAGCGCCGCAGACCGCCAGCCTGCAGAGCGCTAAGCAGGTCTGCGCCTCTCTGGGGAGCGTGACCGTCGAGTCAGGAACCTCGGCTGAAGCTATTGTCCACGCCGCTTACCGATGCGTTCAATGGCCTGCTTGATCTTGCCAACCTCATATAGGCACTTGTCCTGCTGCTCCGGGGACATTCGTTCCAGATCGGCCATGAACGCGGACACCTGCAATTCTTCCCTGAAGCGCTTGAACCGACGTAGCCACATATTGTCGACGCCGCGGTCTTGGGCGCTGTCGAATGCCCTATCAAATGTGTTGTCGCCAGACACCAGGATCTTCGTCGGCTCCGGGCCTACCTTCTCCGCGTCAAGGAGTTTGACCAGCTTGTCTCTAACCTCTACCGCAGTAGCTATTTCTTTGCGCTTGATCTTCTTAACAACAATTGCATCAAGATCCGAATACTCCTTGCGGGCGTTCTTGACCTTATTGGATTTCAGATACTCATCATAATAACTCCATCGTGAAACACTGGTCTCATCATGCTCAACCATAAACGCATATGTATTAATGAGGTGGAGAACCCTTCGCTTCGACAATCCCATTTCACTTGCCATGCTCTGGGCACTGACACCGTGGAGAACATTCCGACGATATAGGTAGCCGGCTTGTTCATAGGGCGCCCAGTCCTTTCTCCCAATAATGTGGTATTCGCCGAGTAGCGCGAACACTAGATCCTCGCTGATATCCGAAGGGAGCAATCTGACCTTGGCTTCGCCCCAAGCAATAGCATCGTTTCTCGCAAGTACACGATATGCAGCGAGTCGACTGTTTCCTTCAAGCACGACGAAGTCGCCGTCCCTCACGAGCATTGGGTCTGTCAGACCTCCGTTTGCTCTAATGGACTGAATAAGTTGCTTGACATGATCCAGCGTTCTAAGGCGATTGAGGATTTCATCTTGAGACGGTTCAACACCAGGTCTTTGGATTAGCGAGAATATCCTTGGATTCTCGGAATAGAACCTGAGCTCACCAATCGGAAGAACGCCGTTTCGCACTGTGATCTCTTGACCACATAGTGTGAGCGTATCATTGATCCATGTCACGTCGTCCATCATTCTCAACTCCTGATGTGACTATTCTTCTAGGATGGCTCGCAAGATATCCCCAAAGTCGTAGGACATCTCTCTTCGGAAAGTCTCTCTATCAATATCACCTTGTGCTAGTTGCGCCGCGACTTGTTTGGAGTGAAGAAGGCCTTCAACCCATTCGTCAATCGAATCGCGCATGATGAGATTATGAACGTGACACGTCCTATCCTGGGATATACGGTGTATACGGTCCTGCGCCTGAAGGTAGTCATCTAGGCTAAAGAGCCGGTCATAAAAGATAACATGGTTGGCGACAGTCAAGGTCAGTCCTTCCTTAGCAGAGCCTGGAGTAGCAATAAACACCTTCGCGCTCAACTCGTTTCGAAAGTTGTGTATTGCAGCCGTCTGCTCTCTCGTATCCAACCGACCGTGGACGACCTGAGGATTGTGGCGTCGTAGTATCCTTGCCAGCCATTCAACATTGTCTACAAAGGAGGTCCAGATTATACACTTGTTCCCCTCCTTGACTACTGACGAAACCAGCTCGAGAAGGGCTTCCAGCTTTCCGGGTTCGAGCTGATAGCTTGCATCAATCAGATTGGGATTAGACGCTACCTGTACCAATCTCAGCAACCGTTTCAACACGACCTCTGATTCGTCAGCGATGAGCTGGCCGTCCTGGACGACGATTGCGCGAAGAGATTCCCTAACCTGTCTGTACAAGTCATGCTGTCGCGGTTCCCATTCAGTCGCCACGGAATGAACAACTTTCTCAGGAAGCTGTATTTCGGCGGTCGCCTTCGTCTCTCTTACCGAGAAACCTGAGATTGAATTGAAGATACGATGTAGCTGCATCTCCAACGCTCTCTGCCCGTCCTCAACATCAGAGAGATCGTTCGACAAGGCTACCGAACGCTTGAAAGTCTGAAAGTCATGGCCAAGCGACTCGCCCTGATCGAGGAACTTGATTTGCGACCAGATGTCGTGTGGTCTATTGGAGACGGGCGTACCTGACATGATCACTCGCCTAGAAAACAAGGGCGCCAACTGAAGAAATGTTCGTGTGAGAGCGGCATCCGGATTCTTGATCTTGGTCGACTCATCAAGAATCACGCCTACGTTCCTAGTCCTCAAGAATAGGTCGATTCTCTCGGCCTCGGAGCGTATTGCTTCATAGTGGCCTAGCATCACACGAGCGGGAGCGTTGAAGACATAGAAGTTTCGGCTGCGGTTGTTCGTCAATACTCTAGGAATAAGCTGAGAATGAGCGGCAAGCTCGCTGATCCAATTGTCTAAGAGGCTCTTCTTCACGACAATGAGGGCGGTGTCCAATAGCCGCTGAGATAACCAGTAAGCGATCAGATCTATTGCGACCTTAGTTTTTCCCAGCCCTTGTTCATGAAAGATCGCTGCAAAATCGAGATCCTTGATAGCGTTGACCGCCTCTAGCTGGTAAGCAAACGCATCGTGCTTTAGCGTCAGATCGGGCTCTCGTCGTAGCCTTAGCCGCTGCAATGAACTGATCTTCCACGTGTAGGGAGAGTTTGCAAATGGTGTGCTTCTGAGATGACGGCGATTTCAATATGTGATAGTCCCTCCCTGACTTGAAGGCTCAGCAGTAGCGCCTTGGCGAGACGTTCGATAGGCCATGGTACCGCTAGAACGAGAGTTGAGTGATCCACACTATTGCATCGCCTGAGAAACGCAGTGAGTTGTGCCTCTGTATGCGAGTTCTCTAAGTCTCTCAAACTCTTGGCTTCGCCGAGAATGACTCGGCCCGAGCGGTCCAACATGACATACGCGTCAGGTACATGACTTCCAATGGATGGTGGACGATCGATTGAATCGCTCCCTATCGAATCGGTCAAGACCCGTTCCTTGTCTCCCTGACAAAATCGATCCGCGATGTAACTGTGGAGCATCGCGACCAAGTTTGAGTGTTCCTCGGACTCAGACACTGTTCTGAGATGTTGATGCGATGTCTCGGCAGAGTTGAGTCAACTGATCTCTTGCCTCAGTTAGAGTATGATTCTCGGGAGTGTCCAAGTTTTGTCGAAGCCGTTGCATGTCTGCATAGATCATATTCTCTATCCGCCCTAGAAGAGCGTTCGCGAGTTGATACAATGTTGCATCAGCGAGCGCCTCTACCGTTGATGGACTGTCAAGGATCTTTTCTGCTTCCCGCGCTCCGTGACTTAGGAACACCTTTTGTGCTTGAAGGTTGGCGAGGATTGCTGGTAGCCTTCTGACCCGATCCAGCGGGTAGAGAATCTGGTCGTTGACCCAACCTGCGAAGTCTTCTCTGGTGTGGCCTGAGTTTAGTAGGGCCTCCTGTACCCGCGGAGCCTGCAACTCCACGAACGCGCTGAACCGTGTTGGATCGAACTGGTCATCGCTGGCAAGCAGTGGACGATAGAAATCCTCCATATCGTTGTACGCGTCGATGAACCTGTGTACCTCGCGCCTCTGGCCTCCGCAAAAGTCGATGATCTGATCTGTCGTTAGGTGCTCGGAGTTGCTGAGATAGTCCAGATACTTCGCCTTCGAATACGGGTCCCACTGGCGTGGACCTACCAAGTGAGCCTGTAGTCGTATCGCATCAATGTCCTTGTCATCCAGATTGTCGTACACGATGGCTGGAATCTGGTCCCATGTGCCGGTATCATCGCTAGCCCTGAACTGCCGATAGATAAGCGTGCGGGTGTTGCCCTCGATCACGACGAGTCTGTCGTTGCCTTCCCTATTAACCAAGATAGGATGAATAAGGCCGCCATGGGTTTTGATAGAGGCTCTAAGACTCTGGAAGGTAGTGGAATTCTCACCCTCCTCATAGCTGGCTGCACCAAGAGCCAGACTCATTTGCTCATCGGTCACCTCACCGCCGTACATCTCGATGTAGCGCGCCACCCGAGGATTGGATGTATCGAGTACAAGCGTTTCCACTGGAAGCGTCGCGAATCTTCCTTGCCCTGGTGCCATGGTTCTCATCCATCTCCTTCTGTCTCCAGCCATACGGCCGACGACTACGGTCCTATCTTGGGATCAATTTTCCGGTGTCATCCAGTACTAGTCGCGCCTGAGAGTGGTTGTTAGCCGGTCGGTTCGCGTTCAAACCGTCGTCAACTTGCAAAATTGCCGATGCCTCGGCGAAGACCAGTTCAATCAACGCTCGTGCGGAACTCGGTGAGGATGCAAGATCCGCTAGAGCACGGAAGATGTTTTGATAGATGACAACCTGTGAGGGTGTCATGCCTTGGAACTGCCCGGCCGTATCATCAAATACGATATCAACTAGACCTTCCCTTGTACTTTCAAGCCTTTGAAGAACTCCGTCAGTGAGGCGGCCGTTGCCTATCTTCTTACGTAGCGCCGATAGTTCACGCTCCGCCCTCTTTACCAAGTCTGTTGAATCCTGTGCTGCAAGGTATCCGGAGGTTGCCAGGGCGATTAGGTCGTCAATATTGTCGAGCGCTAAACGAAACTTCCTGTCGCGATTTCGTTCCTTAGACTCCTGTCGGCAACGTGTACTGATACAGCGTAGTACAGGGCTCAACTCATTCTCAAGATTCCGAAGATGGGGTCCAGGCTGAAAATAGTCGCGCTTTGTGTTGGGGACGATCCGTGAGTCAAGAATGTGAAGCTCTCCGACACACCATCGATTGAACCGCTCCTCCACGAAGAGGTCGTCGAATGTCGTCTCATTACCGATCTGAATATTTCCGACGCGAGCGCGTATGCCACGTATGCGGTGCTCTCTCGGGATGGCCCCCAAGTAAGTTGAATGTGCTATCCAGCCAATGGCTGCTTCAGCTCCATCGTCTACGCTTGGTATGCGTACAATTTGAAACTCAGTGAAGTCTGCACTCTTGCTCGATGAGAGAGGGACAGACGCTCCGTATGGTCTCCTAACTGGAGCGGAGTCCCCTTCCAACATCACTTCCAATGCAAATGGAGATCTAATGCCATTGAATAGCTCATCAACGTCCGGAGCAAAGGGAAAATCAGCGCTAAGAGGTACCGGGCACACTTCTCCGATATAGTCGCGCACTGCGTCACGGTTCAATAGAACGCCTGCGGCGTGGCGCGCTACGTCTCTGATCTCAACCTCGAAGAAGTGTTCAGGATACTCTGAACCGGGGAGAGTCTCCACATCAACGCAGTCAAGAATCGCCTTCTCCAACTCTGATTCGGTAGAGGTGAGTTCTAGAAGCCGTTCATTGTGCCAGGTAATACGAGTTATCGGTCGTTCCTTACAGCTACGTGTGGTGAACGTTACAGTCTTGGCAAACGCCAGTCCGGCCAGACGACCGACACCTCTGAAACCCCTATCTATCGCCGGACGCTTCTCGCTGCGACCGACGGGCAATAGACGCTCGAACGCGTCATCGCGGGAAAGGCCTGGCCCGTTATCATGAATCCTGATGTAGCGTCCCATAGGATCGACCGTGATATCAACTCTTGCTTCTGGCGGAATCGTACTTCCCTCGGCAGCGTCGGCTGAATTCTGGATGTATTCACGGTAGATAGATAACGGGTCGTCGTACAATCCGGTTGTGACGAGTCCGAGCAGTCCTGCCCCTGATAGCGGCGGCGTTTCCTGAGCTACAGATAGCCGAATGCGTTTCGCGCTCATACGATCTGTGTACCTTTGACTGCGAGCGCTTCATCGTGATCAAACAGTCCTACATCTTCAACGACTTCGTCGTCCTCTAGAAAGTCTCGATTGGCGACCATTTCAGACATAAGTTGACGCTGGTGAGTCTTCACATCATCCTTAGTATCCAATCCGTGAAATACCATCAGCTGCCGCAGTTGAGGATCGATAGATTGACTCTTAGCCCGTTGGCGAAAGTGTTTCGGTCCGAGTCCGGTGCCGTTGGATGAATGAGCCAACAGATACACAAACTCCTCTTCTTGAGATCGAGAAAGGCGGGCACGAAGTGACTCGTATTCCTCGCGCTGGGCGCGCCCCTCACCATCTTGAAAATATGCCCTATGGAAGATGAAGGCGTGTGGTAGCCGGAGGAGCTGCTCAAACTCTTCAGGGTCTTGACCATAGGCCCGCATGAAGAAGGACGGGCTACCGCTTACGACTCCCTTGGTTGCTTGGAGCATGATCTGAAATGAACGAAGGTAGTAGCGATTCCACTTGTCGCCCACGTGTGAGCGGTCCTTTAGAGTCACTGGCTGATAACGCATCGGGAACGACCAGATGCGGATCCCCAACTCCTCATTCAGGTCGATGTTGAGCCGCATTCGCAGATAGAGATCTGTTGGAGTGTCCATAAAGTTGTACAGCATGTAGTTCGAGAGGGAAGTGATCTGGTTGTCAGCCGCCATGCGAATTGACTTCTCATAGACCTTTCTGACTCCTATATGATCGAAGGCGATCCGCAAAGGACTGATGCAGATGGTGGACATCTCGCGAAGGAACATTTCGGATTTTGCCAGGATCCGTGCGTCGACACCTTGATTGAAATCGACCCGGCGCTTTACCGGGCGGTTTCCATCTCGTGTAAGTTTAGCCCCGGGTGTGAATCCCAGATCACGAATCTCGGCAATCACCTCCTTATAGCGGGTTGATGCTGTGATGTTATTGTCCATGAGGACAAGATCCTTCTTCTCTCCGTGCCTCGCAGTTACTCCTTCGACCAGATTGGTAAGTGGCGGCATCTCGCGTTGAGCGCCTTCCAGCTTTGGTACTCCGCAGAACGCACACTTCCTCACACATCCACGAGACGCGTAGCCAAAAAAGGCGTCATGGACCGGATAGCTGTAATCGACATGACTGAGGATGCCATAATCAGGGACCAATTCTTCGATTGGCGTACCTGTCAGATCGTTCGCGCCAAACTCATAGTCATCTGCGGACAGGGCTAGAGCCAGGGCCGGAGGGCCGTCTAGTAAACCCTGGATGAAGCGAACGCCAGCCCATCTAGGCTCGTTCAGGAAAGCCTCGTGCATGAGTGAGACGGCAATGCCACCGACAAAGACTCGCTCTGACTGATTGCCAGCGGCGCGGATGGCGAAATCGATAGCTGAGGCTGTACGTTTCCACTCGAACGTGAACAGCGTAGTGACATAGACGCGGTGCCACGCTCGATTCAACACCTCCTTGTCTTCACCCTTTACGAAGGTGACACGGTCGCGTCGACCGAGAGGACCGTGGTAAGCGGCAAGCTTCATCAGGCCCAACGGCGGATACTTGTTGGGGTATCCGGGCTCAATAAGTAGGATATCCCTCGGGAGCATTGGGACCTCCTAGAAGCGACCGTGGATCAGGCTCGACGGGCAGCATAGGTCAAGGGTCGGACCGCTGCACTTGGGACCGTGCGATTAGGTGGAGGTCTTGCGTTGAACTCTGTCGGTGAGTGCGGGGCTGTGAATTCGTCTGTGGCGCGACTATCGCGCTGAGGGTAGAGCCGCGCTGAGGGTAGAGCAGCGCTGAGGGTAGAGCAGCGCTGAGGGTAGAGCAGGCGCACGGAGTTCTGTGGGCGGTAGCAGTAGGCCCGAGGGACCCGTGAGCACACCTACTCGCCGAACACGGCGGCCTCGAAGGTGGAGGCGGCTTGGGCCTGTAGGCCGGGCATGACGTGCTGGTAGACGGTCATGGTGAAGGCGACGCTGGAGTGGCCTAGGCGTTCGCTGACGACCTTGGGGTGCACGTTCTGTTGCAGCAGGATGGTGGCGTGGGTGTGGCGCAGGTCGTGTAGGCGGATGCGGGGGACGTCGAGCTTGGCGACGGCGCGCTCGAAGATCTGGCTGATCAGGTCTGGGTGGATGGGCGAGCCGTCGGGCTTGGCGAACACGTAGCCGTCGTCGCCGCGCTGGCCGGTGGCCATGCGCGCTTCGAGCTGGTGGCGGCGGTGGCGGCACAGCTCGGCGACGGTTCGGGGGTCGAGGTCGATGTTACGGCGGCTAGTGGGCGTCTTGAGTTCGCTCTCGATGAGCTGGTACTGAACCGACACGATCTGCTGGTTGATGGTGAGGCGGGCCGCATCGAGGTCGACGTTGTGCCACAACAGGCCGGCGATCTCGCCCCGGCGCATACCGGTGGTCGCGGCGAGCAGGTACAGCGCATACAGCTCATGGTCGGCCATCGCATCGAGGAAGCAGCGCAGCTGGTCGCCGGTCCACACACAAATCGATCGGCCGCTGCGGCTGATCGAGGGCGGGTCGGCGGTGTCGGCCACGTTGCGGACGACGGTGCCCTTGCGGGCCGCGTCGGACAGCGCGCTCTGCAAGGTGGCGTGGACATTGCGCACCGACTTGGCCGACAGGCCGCCTCCGCCGCCGTTGCGCTTGCCGTCGGTGAGGAGCTTGACGTACAGCTCGTCGAGGTCCTCGGGCTGCAGCCTCTGCAGCCGGGGTGGCCTCGATGTCGGGGTTGATGTGCAGCCGGATGTTGCGATCATGAGAGATGCGGTCGACGGCCTTACCTGATCCGGCTAGAGGTTCGGTGGCTCGGTCACCGTCGCGTCAACGGAGCGGACCGCCAATTCCGTGTCCAGAGAGGCTGCGAACTGCGGCTCTGAGCTGATGGCCGCCGCAACTGTCACACCCCTGCTGTGTGCTTCTTGGTGTGGAACCTGCGCGAATTGACCGACGAGCCCGAGGCTTGCAGTTGCGTCTCCTGGGTGGTCAGAGGGTGCGCGTCCAGGCCGACCGCAGGGTGCAAACTGAGGGCATGACCGTTGGCTCCGCGATCTCGCTGTTCTCTGGCGCCGGGGGCCTCGACTTGGGGATCGAGTCGGCAGGGTTCGCCATCCTGGCTGCGGTCGAATGGGACGACGATGCCTGCGACACCATGGAGAAGAACGCGCCGACGTACTTCCCGAGTCTCCGCGAGGTTGTTCGCGCCGACCTCTACCCGCTCGCCGCCGGCGCCGACGAGGGTCTGACCACGCGGGACATTCTCCGGGCGGCAGGCCTGTCGAGCCGGGAGAGGCCCGACTTGCTCGTGGGCGGGCCACCCTGCGTTGCGTTCTCCAAGTCAGGCTTCTGGCTCGAGTGGAAGCGCGACGGCGTCGACCCCGCAGCGAGTCTGCTGCAGGCCTATACCCGTGTTCTTGCCGAGGCGAGGCCCCGGTACTTCATTCTCGAGAACGTGTACGCGTTGACGTTCAACAACAAGGCGAGCAGGCCAGCGTTCACCCGCCTGCTGGCAGAGATCGAGACTGCCGGGTACCGCCTCAGGTGGCAGGTGCTGAACACCGCCGACTTCGGGGTGCCCCAGGCCCGGCCCCGGTTGTGCCTCGTGGGCTGTCGCAAGCGAGACACGCTGCCGGATCTGCCGGATCCGACTCATCACGGACCGTGGGAACGACGAGCTGCGACCGGTGGGCCGCTGCCCCACGTCACCGCCGGCGAGGCGCTCGCCGGGCTGATCACCGACCCCGAGCCCGAGGAGGTGGTGCGGGGACGCTGGGGCCACCTCCTGCCCGAGATCCCGCCTGGCGACAACTACCTGCACTTCACCGAGAAGCGCGGTCACCCGGAGCCGATCTTCGAATGGCGGTCCCGGTACTGGTCGTTCCTGTTGAAGCTCGATCCCCGCAGGCCGTCACCGACGATCCAGGCGCAGCCCGGCCCCAACGTCGGCCCGTTCCACTGGGACAACCGCCGCCTGCGCGTCCCGGAGCTTCGCAGGCTCTTCACGTTCCCCGACGACTTCGCGTTCGTCGGCAAGCGCTCATCAGTGCAGGCTCAGATCGGCAACTCTGTGCCTCCGCTGTTTGCTGAGCAGGTCGCTCGGGCCGTGGCGGTTGCGTGTTGACGCGGCCGAACTGAGGAGTGGGCCGTGGCGGATCTGGCCGGCCGCAGCTACATCCCCAAGCTGTACCGCATCTCCAAGTCCCGCACACCCGTCGTAGACCTGCTGCTCGAAGGCATCGAGGACGGTGGCGGACGAGTGGTTTCATGCTCTTTCCCGGCCAGAAAGCTGGCACCGATCTTCATCGGCGCTGAAGACAGGGACAACCACCGCTTCGGCCTCGTGGTCTATCCGTTCACCACGACGAGACGAGCCACCCGAAACCGACCAGCCACTGAGCACCGGTTCCAGATCCGATACGGCGACCCAGGACGAGTCCGCCTCGAACCGAACCCTGTCGGCCACGATCCCGCTGGAGTGGACATCACCCTGGTACTCGCCGTCGACCCCGAGACGGGCGTCATCGTCGGTCTGGATCCCCTCGTCTACGCGCAGCTCCCGATGGGAATCTCGGGCTACTACCAGGACACCAACGCCGAAGCAGTTAGGGCCACGGGCTGGGCCTGGTGGGCCAGGGAGAAGACGAGACCGCGCACGGCCCAGGGCGAGGGCTGGGACGGCCTCGAATGCATGGTCGGCTTCCTCCCCGATCGCTTGCTCGACTACGCCCGCTTCGAGGCGCTCGCAACGAGCCTCGGCTTCGACACGGGTCTGCGCCTCAACCTCGCTGAACACTTCGTTGATGGCAGGATCGGTCGCCACGACCTTGAAAGTCTCTACGGTGTCAGCGCGGCCACCATCCTCGACATCATCGACTCGAACTTCCGCCTCGGCGTCGCGGTGCGGGGGAGCGTTGCCGAACACCACTTGAGCAACCTCCTCGACGGCGACCAGTGCGTCGCCGCCTGCGAGGCGATCGACGAGGACGGAATGCCGGACTTCCGGACCTGGCTCGGCGACGGACGCGAACTGACGATCGAGTGCAAGAACGCCCTCAGCGAGACCTACAAGGACGGCGACGCCAGGGTTGAAACCCAGAAGACACGCGATTCGGGTGCAGGAAGGAAGTACGCCTACGACGCTTTCGACATCGTCGCAGCGTGCATGTTCCCGGTCACCAAGCGATGGACGTTCAAGTTCAAGTGGGCCCGCGATCTCACACCGTGGACCAAAGACAACACAAGAATCGGCGCCATCCAGCGAATCGACGACACCTGGGTCGACTCCCTCGACGACCTGCTCAAGCTCGAGGCTGTTCCTGCAGTGCCAGATGCCCGATGAGGTTCAGGTGCCGGGGTCATCCCGCACTCTGAACCGGCCGGCGTCGTGGAAATGACAGGGGCCCCTCGCAAGGAGGGGCCCCGGGTTCTGAGCGGCGAAGCGCTCAGGGTGTTATGTCCTGATCATATTGGCAGGGTGTGACGAGCACGTAGTCGATACCCACTCTTGCCTCGGCGGGTTGAGCATTGGAATGGAACTTCAGTGCTGCGGAATGGCACCGGGATCCGTGGGCTGCGTGCGGCGCGATCTTGACGAGTCGGGACCGGAAAGTAGCGTTCGAGCATGGACACAGACGCCGTCTCGGCCTCAGTCGCTAGGTCCTGGCGTGATCAGATCGTTCCGGAGCTCGAGCGCTACATCGCGATACCTGCGCTGTCGCCGGCCTTCGACGCCGGCTGGGAGGAGGCCGGCCACATCGAGGCGGCCGTGCAGCAGGTGTCGTCATGGATGGCGTCGCGGCCTGTCGCCG
>MKWU01003241.1_pt1 | contig 22022 bp, 16 predicted proteins | sample 809101 | NCBI WGS metagenome assembly MKWU01 (sample SAMN05860141, study PRJNA318959) | sponge metagenome | host: Aplysina aerophoba | place: Slovenia: Piran, Adriatic Sea, Gulf of Piran | collected 2013-05-07 | reverse complement strand
TTTCGATTTGATGACGGATGTCGGCCTTCAGAATATCGGCCGGAGCAGGAGACAAGAAAACGGCGTCAATCAAGCAACTTACAGACGACGAGCAGTTCGCGGTCGGGGTGGTTCGGTTTATCCCGGCACATCCCGGAAAAAATTTTGGGTTTTCGTCTCACCATGCGGCGCAGACATCGGGAGAGACGGACGGCAGAACCGGGCCGCAGCCGCGTCGAGCGGTGCGGATCAACGGTCCACGTAGTCCTCGATGTACTGGCGCACCACCTCGTCGAGCGGTGGGTTCCGGGGCAGGCCGAGGGCGGCCGCCCGCTCGGCCTTCGCATGGGCCGGCCAGGAGCCGACGAGCCGCTGCACTGCCGCATTGGGCGCGTCGATGACGGCGCCGAGGTTGCGGCCCGCGCCCACGCGCTCCAGCGCTGCCACCATCTCGCCCGCCGTCGCCGAGAAGGAGGGCAGGTTGATGGTGCGGTCGTCGCCGAGTGCCGCGCTCGGCACCTCGTGCAGGGCGACCAGGCTTTCCACGATCGTGCGGTAGCCGCCGAGGACGATGCGCGTATCCCGGCCGACCGGGAGCTCGTGGTCGATGCCGGCAAGCGGCTCGCGGAAGAGGCCGCTGGCAAAACCGGAAGCCGCCTTGTTGGGCTTGCCCGGGCGCACGATCACGGTGGGCGGTCTGCCGCCGCGGCCATCCAGCCAGCCCTTGCGGGTGTAGTCGGCCACCAGGTGCTCGTTGATGACCTTGGTGACGCCGTAGGTGCCCTGCGGCGTGATCTTGGTCGCATCCGTGACGGTTTCGGGGAGCCCGCTGCCGCCATAGACCGCGATGCTGCTGGTGAAGACGAGGCGCGGCAGCCCCGGGGCGGCGCGGCAGGCGTCGAGGACGTTGAGGCCGCCGGTCAGGTTCACGGCAAGCGCGAGGTCGAAGTCCTGCTCGGCACCGGCGGAGACCACCGAGGCGAAGTGGAAGACCGAGAGCGAGTCGCCCGCGATGAGCGCGCGCACCGTCTCGCCGTCGGAGACATCGCCTGCGGCCAGCTTGACCCGCTCATCGTCGAGGCCGGCCGGCGCCTGCTCGGGCACGACGGCGTCGAAGAGGGTCATTTCGTCGATCGGCTCCTGCTCGCCGGAGGCGCCGGTCAGCGTTCCCCGGTCAAGCAGCGCCCGCGCGAGGCGCTGCCCGAGAAAGCCCAGTCCGCCCGTAATCACCACCTTCATGCGTGCTCTCCGTCCGCTCGGTCTCGTTCGTGCCCAACATATCCTATTGGCAGGGCGTGCCGGTATGCGGATGATAGCCGTCCGGACTATGCTGCCCGCTGCGCAACTGTGCGGCGGGGCAAGGAAGCACGGAGGGACGACGGGGGCCGGAATGACCACAGCGGCGGCGCTTGGGCCGAACGAGTCTCTGATCGATGAACGCGAATCGCGGGCCCGCCTGATCACGCCCGCCCTTGTGCTCGATCTCGACGCGATGGAGCGCAACATCGCGACCATGGCGGCCTACGCGGCGGACCACGGCGTTGCCGTTCGTCCCCACGCGAAGACCCACAAGAGCGTGCAGATCGCGCGCCGCCAACTGGAGGCCGGCGCGCTCGGCATCTGTTGCGCGACGCTCGGCGAGGCCGAGGCGCTGGCGGCAGGCGGAGTCGAGGGGTTGCTCATCACCTCGCCCATCGTGGCGCCCGCCAAGATCAACCGCCTCATGGCGCTCCGCCGGGACCATGAGTCGCTCATGGTGTCGGCAGACGACATGGATAACCTGCGCGCGCTGGAGGGCGCTGCCGCGGCGTCCGGGTTCGTGCTGGACGTGGTGATCGATGTCGATGTCGGGCTGCATCGCACCGGCACCCGCGATGCGGAGGCGGCGGCGGCGCTGGCGGAGGTCGCGGACGCGAGCGAGAGCCTGCGATTCTGCGGGCTTCAGGGCTATGCCGGCCACGTCCAGCACATCGAGGATTTCGGCGACCGGCGCACGACCTCCCACGGCGATCTCGCGCCGCTCCGCGAGGCCCGCGACCGCCTTATCGCGCAGGGCGTCGAGGTGCCGATCGTCACAGGCGCCGGCACCGGCACCCACGACATCGACACGGAAATCGGGCTGATGACCGAGCTCCAGGTCGGCTCCTACGTGGTGATGGATGTCGAGTATCTCGACGTTCAGGCGCGGGACGGTGGGGACTGGCGCTTCGAACCCGCACTCTTCGTCCGCTCGACGGTGGTCTCGGCAAGCCACGACGGCAGCGCGACCATGGATGCCGGCCTCAAGTGCTTCGCCACAGACGGGCCGCTGCCGCGCTTCCACACCGGCGTGCCCATCGGGGCGCACTACGAGCATTTCGGCGACGAGCACGGGCGCATCGTCTTCGCCAGCGCCAACGAGCGGCTCAAGATCGGCGCGGCGCTGGAATGCATCGTGCCGCACTGCGACCCCACCGTGAACCTCTACGACCACTACCACTGCGTGCGCGGCGAGGCTCTGGTCGACATCTGGCCAATCGAGGCCCGCGGCCGCCACTAGAGAAGAGCCATGGCGTCGATCACGTTGTCAGGTTTGACGAAGCGATTTGGTTCATTGACGGCAGTGTCGTCACTTGATCTTGAGATCAGGGACAAGGAGTTTGTGGCATTGCTTGGTCCGTCGGGCTGCGGCAAGACCACGACGATGAACATGATTGCGGGCATTGAGACGCCGTCGGACGGTCAGATTCTGTTTGATGGCCGGGACATGCGCACGGTTCCGGCGAACCGGCGCAAGGTGGGCTTCGTGTTTCAGAACTACGCCATCTTCACCCACCTGACGGTGCGCGAGAACCTGGCGTTTGGGCTGAAGGTGCGTGGTCATCCCAGGGCCGAGGTAGCGCAGCGTGTGGCCGCGATGGCCGCGCTCATGCGCCTTGAGGACCGTCTGCACTGGCCCACGTCGAAGCTCAGCGTGAACGAGCTTCAGAAGGTGGCGATCGGGCGCTCGGCCATCACGGAGCCCGAGATTTTTCTTTTGGACGAGCCGCTGAGCAATCTGGACGCGGCCTTTCGCGCCTTCATGCGGACGGAGCTGAAGCACCTGCAGCACCAGTTTCAGCAGACCATGGTCTACGTCACCCACGACCAGATTGAGGCGATGAGCCTTGCGGACCGGATTGCGGTGATGGACCTGGGTGTTCTGCAGCAGTACGGCTCGCCCATCGAGGTTTACAATGAGCCGCGCAACGTTTTCGTGGCGAACTTCATGGGCAGCCCGAGCATGAACCTTGTGCCGTGCCGGCTTGCGGGCGGGGACGGCAGCTATGCGCTGGATTTCGGTGAGGGCGGCCGCGTGGTGGTGGAGGACGGCGCGCTCAAGGGGCGCTGCGCTGCGGCGCGGGACGCTGCGGTGATTTTCGGCGCGCGTCCGGAGGATCTGGAGATTGAGCCGCCGGGTCATACGGCGGCCGGGATTGAGGCGACGGTGAGCTTCGTCGAGCCGATCGGGCCGCGCACGATCGTTCATCTGGCTGCCGGGGAGCGGCGTCTGAAGATCGCCGAGGGCAAGCAGTACGGCATCGAGCTTGGGGCCCGGGTGAAGGCTGTTCTGCCGCCTGGCAAGTGCCACCTGTTTGATGCGGAGACGGGGGAGGCTCTGGGCCGTGCTTAGGTCGGCCCGGCCTGCGTCACTGGTCTAGGGGAGCGTTCCGAGAGCGCCATGGCCCGGCTGGAACTGCGGAAGACGAGCAAGTCCTACGGCAAGACCGTTGCGGTGAGGAACATCGACCTGGTTGTCGAGGACAACGAGTTCTTCTGCATCTTCGGCCCGCCGAGCTCTGGCAAGACGACGATCCTGCGGCTTCTTCTGGGGCTTGTGGCGCCTGATGCGGGCGAGATCATCATCGGTGACGAGGCCGTCGTGGATCAGGGTCCGAAGGAGCGCAATCTTGCGATGGTGTTCCAGAACCTTGCGCTCTTTCCGCACATGACGGCCGGCCAGAACCTGGCCTTTCCGCTGGTTGAGCGGAAGCTGGAGAAGGCCGCGATCATGGCGCGGGTTGCCGAGGTGGCTGAGACGCTTCACATCACGCCGCTTCTGGACAAGCCGCCGGCGCACCTGAGCGGTGGCGAGCGCCAGCGCGTTGCGATCGGCCGTGCGCTGGTGCGGGACCCTGCGGCGTTCCTGATGGACGAGCCGATTGCGGCGCTGGATGCCCGGCTGCGGGAGGAGATGCGGGTTGAGCTGAAGCGGCTGCAGCGTGAGCTTCATCACACCATCGTCTACGTCACCCACGACCAGGAGGAGGCGATGTCGATCGCGGATCGCATCGCCGTCATGGAGGAAGGCGAGATCCGCCAGGTGGGGCCGCCGGCGGAGATCTACAACCTGCCGAACAGCCGCTATGTGGCGGAGCTGATCGGCTCCCCGCCCATGAACTTTGTCGATGGCACCCTGGCGGACGGCGGTCGCTTCGAGGGTAGCGACGCGCCGGTATCGCTCACGCTGGAGGGTGCGGAGGGTGCGGGTCCTGCGGCGCTGGCGGTGCGGCCTGAGGACCTTGAGATCGACACCTCCGGCTCGGCTGCGAACGGCGGGGTGGAGGCTTCGATCTACGAGGTCGAGCCGCTGGGTGCGTTCACCATCGTGGACGTGAGCGCGGGGGAGCGCATTCTGAAGGTGCAGGCGCCGGGTCAGCCGCAGTTCGCCCTGGGCGAGCGGGTGCGCCTCGCCCTCGATCCCGACCGCTGCCACCTCTTCCACGGCGAGACCGGAAACCTCATCCGATCCGCACGATAAGGGGCGCGGACGGCGTGGAACCGCTGGAGAGGACCCTTTGAGTAGGCAGGTGGTTTGAATTTATTTGACCGGTGTACCGGGCATTCGACTCTGCGGCTTCTTCCACCGAGATAATCACCGGCACTCGTAATGAGTGCAGCTTAAATCTGCCAAGTGGAGCGCTGGATCGTTCGTTCCTGCCTGTGGGTATCAGCCTGTTGGCATCCGCCTCGCTGTTGACAGACTGGAACCTCGCGGCTCATGCTGACGCAGGCAGCCGTTGACGCTTGCGTAACCACAGCTCTCGGCAGTCCCGGCCGAACCCTGCGCGTTTGGAACAAGGGCCGCCGGCACCAGCCTGTACATTGCCGCACCCATTGGGAGGCGGCGCGTGGGTGAAACACCACGACCGTGCAGGCACTCTCGCAACTCTCGGCTCGGAGATCGCCGAAAGTTGCAGGAAGGGAGGGACCCTCGTGGCAAACGAAACAGCACTCCAGCAAGGTTGGGCATTGAATGCGACCGAAGACTTCATCACCAGGACCTATGTTCTTCCGCTGCTAACCGACGAGTGTTCACGCCAACGCCTGATCGACGAGCATAAGAGCAACCCGATCGGCGTCGCCGGAAGAGGCGGAAAGCCCGGTACCGGGCACAGCGCAGATTTGGTGCGCGTTCTCGATAAATTCCGCCGGGCGCCCCAGGCGGGAAAGTACTGCCGCGTTTGCACGAAGCCGCATGTTGAATGGCGGATCGGAATCTTTTCCGGGATACGGGGAAAACCGATAAAGGTCTTACCGGAAGCGTTCGCCTCCGAAGATGATTGTGAGCACGCGATTTTCCTTAAGCGGATCGACGACATCCTCGAGGCGTACAGAAGGAACCGGTAGGCGCTGTCCTATCTCATTCGCGCATCATGGTCTCGCTTTGCCCGATATTCGGATACACAGGGAGTTTGGGAGATGCTGCGAATTGCAGGTTACGCGGATCGCTTTTCCGTACATCCAGGCGAGAAGATTCGCTTTTGCGTGAGCAGTGAACGCTCGGAGCCGTATCGTGCGGAGCTCGTCCGACTCATTCATGGGGACTCGAATCCCGACGGGCCGGGCTACAGGGAAGCGCCTGTTCCTTCATCGATTAGCGGCGACTATCCGGGCAAGCATCAGCGAATCTACGCCGGCTCTTACGCAATCGTTCCCGATCATCCTCTTCTGCACGTCCGGGCATTCACGATTCAGGCATTTATCTTTCCCACGACTCCGGCCAAGGGCCTGCAAGGGCTGATCACCAAGTGGGATGCGCCCTCGGAATGCGGCTACGGCCTGTTCATCGATGACGATGCCACGATGGCCCTTTGGATCGGAGATGGCGCCGGGCGCGTCGAGCGAATCTCCAGCGGTAAACCGCTTCTTCGCAACGTTTGGTACGCGATTGCCGCCTCTTTCGATCCATCGGCCGGCCACGTGCAACTCTACCAGGAGCCGATCGTCACGCGCGCCAACGGCGGTCACGGCATGTCGCTGTTGCACCCGGCAGACGAGACGACGGCATTCGTCGAGGCGTCGACTTCAATGGACGCGCCGGGCGAAAACGATTGTCCGCTCTTGATGGCTGCACACACCGAGCAGGTTGACTCGGGACGATCGGTGTTCGGCGGAATCTACAAGGAGCTCGCAAGCCCCCTGGGTCTTCCAATTCATGGCGGGAGCTACAACGGCAAGATCGATCGGCCGAGGCTGTCGAGTGCTGCGCTGGCACGCCACGACATCGAGGCTCTGGCGCCGGGCTTCCGCTCGTGCCCGAACCGGATCAAGGCAGACGTGGTCGGCGCCTGGGATTTCCACGCCAATATCGTTCCCAACGCCGCCTCCACTCATGTCATCGACGGCTCTCCGAACGACCTCCACGGAACAGCCATCAATCTTCCTGCGCGCGGTATGACAGGATACAACTGGACGGGAGACGAAATGTCTTACCGTCATGCGCCCGAACAATATGGCGCTATCCATTTCCACGACGACGAGCTGGACGACGCGCGCTGGGAGGCGGATTTTTCGCTGGTCGTCCCCGACGACATGAAGAGCGGCGTGTATGCGGCTCGGCTGAATATAAATGGAGACGACGCGGCGGAGGCGGAGGACTATATCCCCTTCTTCGTCAGGCCGCCGGCGGGAAAGGCAACTTCTTCGATCGCCCTGATCATCCCGACGTCGAGCTATCTGGCCTATGCCAACGACCACATGGGACCCAACGCGGTCCTCGCCGAAGTGCTGGCGGCGCGCGTGCCCATCATGCAGCACGAGGACGTCTTTCTGAACGAGCATCGAGAGTACGGTGCGTCGCAGTACGACACCCACAGCGATGGTACCGGGTTCTACTATTCGTCGAGGCTGCGGCCGATCCTCAACATGCGACCCAAGTATCGCCACTGGCTCTCGCCATCACTTTGGCAGATGAATGCCGACCTTCATCTGACTGACTGGCTTGAGCAATGCGGGTTCACCTTCGATGTGCACACGGACGAGGATTTGCACAACGAAGGCGTGTCACTACTCAATCGTTACAAGGTTGTCTTGACCGGCTCTCATCCGGAGTATTCCTCGGAACGAATGATCGACGCCTACGATGCCTATCAGCAGAACGGGGGACGCTGGCTCTATCTCGGGGGCGATGGTTTCTATTGGTGTTCCGAATTCCATCCCGACAATTCGGCGATTACCGAGGTGCGCAAGGGCGAACAGGGAACGCGCGCCTACAGCTCGCCGCCCGGTGAGAAAGACAACGCGTTTGACGGCAAGTTTGGTGGAATGTGGCGAGGACGTGGACGCATGCCGTCGAAGCTATGCGGGCTCACCTTCACGGCCTACGGATTCGACGTGTCGTCCTATTACCGCCGCGGGCCCGACAGTCAGCGGCCCGAGTGCGCGTGGATTTTCGAGGGCATCGGCGAGGACGAAGTCATTGGCGACTTTGGTTTGGTTGGCGATGGAGCGGCAGGTCTCGAAATCGACCGGGCCGATCTGGAGCTGGGGACACCGCACAATGCGTTCGTGATCGCCCGCTCGGAGGGGCACACGGATTTGATGCGTCAGGTGAACGAGGAAATGTATATCGCCGTGAGGGGAGTCTACGGCGGCGGCGACGAAAACCCCATGGTGCGCGCCGACATGATTTACTACAAGACACCCAACGGCGGCGCAGTTTTCGCACCGGGTTCCATTAGCTGGTGCGGAAGTCTATCTCACAACGATTACGCGAATAACGTGTCACGAATTATGAACAATGTCATTAGCGGATTCTTGCAGGACGGGCCATTGCCCTGAAGTTCATGATGCATTAGCGGCTGATCACAGGAACAGGCACGGGGTATTAGTGCCATTTGGGAAAAGGGAGAAACAGCATGTTGCGGATCGCAGGTTATGCAGATCGTTTCTCCGTACACCCGGGCGAAGATGTACGCTTCCACGTCAGCAGCGAGCATTCGGAGCGATACCAGGCGGAGATCGTTCGCCTGATTCATGGCGATACCAATCCGGCGGGGCCCGGGTACAAGGAAGAGTTCATCCCGTCGCCCGTGAGCGGCGAGTATCCGGGCCGGAAGCAGACGATCTATGCCGGATCCTACGTCCTCGTGCCCGATGACCCCCGCCTCCGCGTGAGCAGTTTCACGGTACAGGCATTTATCTTCCCGACGACGCCGGACAAAGGTGTTCAGGCACTTCTGACCAGGTGGGAGGCGCCGCGTAACGCGGGCTTCGGGCTCTTCATCGACGAAGCGGGATGTCTCGCCCTTTGGATCGGCGATGGCGCCGGCAATGTTGCGCGTATCTCGAGCGGCGCGCCGCTGCAGGGGAACGTCTGGTATCTCGTGGCGGCTTCGTTCGATGCCGAGACCCGCAGGGTTTGCTTGTGCCAGCGACCCGTCGTCACGAACACCAACGGCGGTTTCAACGTCGCGCTCGTTCATCCCGCCGAAGCGATCACGGCCGAAATCGAGACGGTCGTGGATGTGGCTGCGCCCGCAGCCAACGACTGCCCCTTCTTGATGGCCGCCGACACCCAGCAGCCGACATCCGATCGCTTCGTGTCAGGCGGGCACTACAAGCACCTTGCGAACCCGCTAGCGCTACCCATCCATGGCCGGAACTACAACGGCAAGATCGACCGACCACGACTTACGAACCGAGCGATAAGCATGGAGGACGTCGCCGTACTCGCGCAGGAGTGGCATACGGCCCCCACGATGCTCCGCTCGGCACTGGTTGGCGCGTGGGATTTTCATGCGAACATCGTTCCAAATGCTGCCTCGACCCACGTCGTCGATTCCTCTTCGAACGGACTGCACGGCACGACGATCAACATGCCAGCACGCGGCATGGCGGGACACAATTGGAGCGGCGCCGAGATGTCCTACCGTCATGCGCCTGAGCAATACGGTGCAATCCACTTTCACGACGACGATCTGGACGATGCCCGCTGGTCCGTCGATTTCTCGTACACGATACCGGACTCTCTCAAGAGTGGCGTCTATGCAGCGCGACTGAGAATTGATGGCATGGAGTCGGAGGAAACGGAGGACTACGTCCCGTTCTTCGTCCGCCCTCCCAAAGGCACGTCAACTGCGCCGTTGGCGGTCATCATTCCAACCTCCAGCTACTTGGCCTACGCAAACGATCACCTCGGACCCAACGCCGTGTTGGCAGAAGTGTTGGCGGCACGAGTGCCGATCATGCAGATCAACGATTTGTTCCTGCACGAGCATCGGGAATACGGTGGCTCTCAATACGATTCGCACTCGGACGGTTCAGGCGTCAATTTCTCGACCCGCTTGCGGCCAATTCTGAATATGCGCCCAAAATATCGGCACTGGCTTTCGCCTTCGCTTTGGCAGGCAAATGCCGACCTTCACCTGACCGACTGGCTCGAGGAGAAGGACATTCCATTCGATGTGCACACCGATGAAGACCTGCACATCGAGGGCGTCGATCTTCTCAACCGATATCGGGTCGTGCTCACCGGAACACATCCCGAATATTCATCCGAGCGGATGCTGGATGCCTATCAGGCTTATCAGCTTCTCGGTGGGCGCTGGCTCTATCTCGGCGGCAACGGATTCTACTGGTGCTCGGAGTTCCATCCTGACAACCCGGCGATCACCGAGGTCCGTAAGGGCGAGGCTGGCTCGCGGGCCTATTGTATGCCGCCGGGGGAAAAGGACCACGCGTTCGACGGCAAATTCGGCGGCATGTGGCGTGCCCGCGGCAGGCGGGCCGACAAGCTCTGCGGTCTAACCTTTGCGGCCTATGGCTTCGATGTCTCGTCCTACTACCGCCGCGGGCCTGACAGTATGCGTCCTGACTGTGCCTGGATTTTCGAAGGCATTGGAGAAGATGAGACCATCGGAGATTTTGGCTTGATCGGCGACGGTGCGGCCGGACTTGAAATCGACCGGGTGGACTTCGATCTTGGAACGCCCGCTCACGTTCGTGTTCTCGCGACCTCTGAAGGTCATACCGACCTCATGCGGCAGGTCAACGAGGAGATTCTGCTCAATTGCCGCGGCGCCTACGGTGGCGGAGACGAGAACCCAATGGTCCGTGCCGATATGGTCTACTACAAGACGCCAAACGATGGAGCGGTGTTCGCGCCTGGGTCCATTACGTGGTGCGGATGCTTGTCGCACAACGATTACGATAACAATGTATCACGGATAATGGAAAACATCATTAGACGGTTCTTGACTGACGGTCCTCTTCCCTGATCAGAAAATCATACCAACTTATCTGCTCTATTTGTCAATTTAGTCGCAAGAATTACAAGAATCAGTTGGCCCGCTGAGTAAAAGAAGCAGAGCCCCAGTTCTGCTAGCGGGCCGGAGGCGCACAGCGCCATGACATCGGATCGGGCTCGCTTCGATAGGGAGAGCTGGAAATGCCTAGTGAGACAAAGTCGAGCGATGCGACGCGCATAGCGCGGAGAATGCTTGCGGACGAGGGACGGCGTAGGTTCCTCAAGGGAGCTGGCCTGGCCAGTATGGGTGTACTCGCCGCGTCGTCCACCCCGCCACGACAACGGCAGCCGCGATGAACCAGGACTTGTGGAGCAGGAGCGCGGTCGAGCTCGCCGCGATGATTCGCGCGCGCGAGGTATCGTGCGTCGAGGTGACGGAAGCGGTGCTGGGCCGCATTGCCGCGCACAACGGGCGCATCAACGCCATCGTGGTTCACTGTTCGGATGAGGCCATGCGCGCAGCCGAGCAGAAGGACCGGGAGGCCGCCGACGGTGCCGCCCCCGGGCCACTCCATGGGGTCCCCGTCACCATCAAGGAGAATATCGACGTCGCCGGACAGGCCACTCCCAACGGCCTGCCCGCCTTTGCAGACGTTATCGCTCCGGACCACTCCCCGGTGACGCGCAACCTGCTCGATGCCGGTGCGATCATCGTCGGGCGCACCAACACGCCTGAGCTCTCGATGCGGGCGACCACGGACAACCCGCTACGCGGCAGGACCCTCAATCCCTGGGACGACGACGCGTCGCCGGGCGGTTCTTCCGGCGGGGCGTCAGCGGCGGCTGCGATGGGGTTCGGGCCGATCCACCACGGTAACGATATCGGTGGGTCGCTGCGCTTTCCTTCGTTCGCGTGCGGGCTGGCGACGGTGAAGCCGACCCTCGGGCGGGTGCCGGCGTACAACCCGAGCGCGGCGGCCGAGCGCGGCCTCCTCGCCCAGCTTATGTCCGTCCAGGGCGCCATCTGCCGCGAAGTGCGAGACGTGCGGCTTGCGACACGAGTGCTCGCGGGAGGCGACCCGCGCGATCCCTGGTGGGTGCCGGTTCCGTTCGACGGGCCGGCGCTCGATCCCCCGACCAAGGTCGCGGTCACGTGTGAGACCCACGGGTATCCGATCAATCCGCAGATTCTTGCCGGCATCGACCGGGCGGCGGGCGTGCTGAGCGATGCGGGCTACGCGGTGGAGCGCGTGGCGACACCCTCGATCATGAAGCCGGCGCAAGCCTGGTTCGACGTGCTCGGAAGCGAGATCGTCCATTTCTTGGGCCCGGTCGCGCGCGAGCACGGCAGCGGCACAATTCAGACCATCTTCGAGCACTATCAGCGGGCCGGAAATCCTGTCGACCCGGTCGGCTATCGGCAGGGCATCGCCGAGCGCACGGCGCTGACCCGAGAGTGGAACGTCTTTCTGCACCGCTATCCCCTGGTGCTGTGTCCGTTCCTGATGCGCTCGATGTATCCGTGGGACCACGACGCGCAGGGCTTCGAGCAGGTGAAAGACCTCTTCTTGGCCGCCATCTACAGCACTGGCGTGAACTACCTCGGTTTGCCGGCAGGCGTGGTGCCCATCGGCTTTGCGGACGAACTGCCGGCGGGCGTGCAGATCATCGGCCGCCGGTACCGCGAAGACTTGATCCTCGACGCGATGGAAGCGGTTGAAGCCGCCGTCGGAATTCTCACGCACACGCTGTGGGAGCGGGAAGGCTGGGCGCGATCGAACCCTGACGCGACCGGCTGAAGCCAGCGTTGCGGTAACGGTTCAGTCGAGAGCCGGGCGCACGACTCCGACGAGGGCGCGATCGTTCAGCCCTTATGGTGATCCAGGAACTCGCGCGATACCGCGATATGGGCCTCCAGGCCCCGGCTACTCGAAGAAGGGTGTGTGCGCGCTGTTGGCGGATTAGGCGCTCTCATCGCTCGGCAGCGCCTCCTGCGTGAGCATGGCCCCTTCCGGAATCAGCTCGTCGTGTCGGCCGCTCACCAGTTCATATAGGCCTGGACCGCCTCGTCGGAGACGCGGCCGTCAGCGACGTCGGTGAGGGCTTGGTCGATGATGGCGAGTCCCTCGTCGCACTCCGCATCGTTCAGGTTCAGAGGTGGCGTGATTTCCAGCACGTTGGCGGCGAGCCCGACGTAGATGAAGCTCGCGCCAAGCTCGTAGGCGCGCAGGATCACCTTGGCGGTCGTGGTGGCCTCGACCGGCGACTTGGTTTCGCGGTCCTGCACCAGGTCGACGCCGATCGCGAGCCCTCGGCCCCGCACATCGCCGATCATTGCGTGCCGCTCGCCTAACGCGCGCAAACCGTCCGCCAGTTTCTCTCCCATGCGCGCAGCGTGGGCCGGAAGGTCTTCGTCGAGAATGGTGCGCAGCACGGCGAGGCCCGCCGCGGTGCAGACCGGGTTGCCGCCGGTGGTCTGAATCGCGAATGCCGGGCGGTGGTCCAGAATGTCGGCTGGCCCGATCACGGCGGAGAGCGGCAGGCCGCCGCCGATCCCCTTGCCCAGCACAACCAGATCGGGGGTCAGCCCCTCGTGGCTGAAGGCGTGGAACAACCCGCTACGTCCGCAGCCGACCTTGACCTCGTCGAGCACCGTGAGGATGCCATGTCGCCGGCAGCGCTCCTCCAGCGCCTTCAGGAAGCCGGCGGGAGGCACGATGAGACCGCCGTCGGACATGACGGGCTCGATGAAGACGGCGGCGACCTGCTCCGGCGGACACGTGGTCTCGAACTGGTAGTCCAGCATGTCGAGCACTTCGTCCGCCGAGAAGCGCGGCCGATAGGGGTCAGGGTAGGGCAGCAGCACCAGACCCGGCCTGGGCAGGGTGTGGGTCATCGCGGTGTGGCCCGAGATCGCCATCGAGCCTGCCACGCCGCCGTGATAGGAGCCGATGAACGAGATGAAGCGGGGCCGGCCGGTGGCAGCCTCCAGCACGCGCGCTGCGGCGTCGTTCGCATCCGAGCCGGAATGGCCGAACCAGACGCGCTGCTCGCCGCTCCCCGGCGTGACCTGCAGCAACGCTTCGGCGAGCGCGGCCGCCGGCTCGTTCGGGTACATCAAGAGACTCGCTCCCCCCATGTCGGTGAGCGCCTTTGTCACGGCCTCGGTCACTGCGGGGTGGGCGTAACCAAGGCTCGCTGCGGTTGCGGAGGCAGAGAGATCGAGAATGCGCCGCCCGTCCGCGCTGGTGAGGTATGAGCCTTTGCCGCCGCGGGCCGCCAGCGGGTTGAAGCGCAGCTTCTGGATCTCCGCGATTGCGGCGGTGTCACGCTGGCTCAGGTCGTCGTTCGAGCGGGCCATCGTTCTAGCTCCTTCGCAGGGGTCTACGCGCTGGCGTCGTGCCAAGCCAGTCCATGAGGGTCCCGAATGGGGACGCGGTGCCGACGCTCTCTCCCGGCAAGCATATTGCATGCCAATGCGGGCCGCGTCTTGCTCGGATATCGCGGGGCGTGCGCTGATTGCCGCGCTCGAGGCGCGGAAGGATGAGTGGTCTCGGAACGACGCGCAGGCGGTCTGTCAGGTCGGGGATTGCCACACGCCGCGAGTCATCCAGCTATCGGTGATCGAAGGGCACCGGCTCGACCGCGAGTTCGAGTCCGGCAACCCGCGATTCCCGCTTTCCTACATCCGCGAGCAGCGCACCCGGGGAAACGAAACCTGCCCGAATATCAATCGGGGGCCTCGTCGACGAGTTCATCCGGCTCGTCAGGACGCCGGCGGCACGAACCCACAGGTCTCCCTGACGATGAGCTCCGTCTTCAGGACGATGCGCCGCGGCGGCGCGCCGGGAATTTCGATCCGCTCAAGCAGTGCCGCGGCGGCCTGCCTGCCCATCTCGTTGCGCGAAACCTTTGTGACGCTCATCGGAGGGCTGACGAGGCTCGCCTCCTCCACGTCTTCATGGCCGATGAGCGCGAAGTTCTTTCCGGGGTAGAGGCCCTTCTGCGCCAGGCCATGGAACAGCCCGAGGGCGATCGAAGCGTTGTAGCAAATCGCGGCCGTTGGCCGGGGCTCGAGCCCGGCAATCCAGCGCGCCGCCCGGAAACCTTCGAGGCGTGCTGGAACCGACGTCCACGCGAGCGAGCCGTCGAATGCGACGTGTGCCCGCTCAAGTGCCGCCCGATGGCCGCGCATCCGTTCGCCAAAGGGGCTGGTCCTGGGGTCGCCGCCTACGACCGCAATTCGGCGGTGGCCCAGAGTCAGCAGGCGCTCCGTCGCCAGGCGACCCGCTTCGTAGTCGTCGTTTATGACGAAATCGAAGTCTGAATCGAACATTGTCCGCGACACGAAAACGAGCGGCGGAACGGGAACGTGCTGCGGCGAAAAATCCTCCACCGAGGATCCGATGGCCGGACTCACGATGATGCCGTCGGCGTTGTATTCCGCCATGGTCCTGATGAAATCGGCCTGTCGCTCGCATGATTCGTTGGTGTTGCACAGGAAAACCGTCTGACCAGTCTCCGCCAGCGCTTCCTCCAGCGATGCGAGCAGCGCGCTGAAGAACGGGTCAGAGACGTTGTTGAGGATCACGCCAACGGTGTGGGTCTTGGACGTACGAAGGCTCGCCGCACTGCGGGCGTAGATGTATCCGTGTTCCGCCAGAGCGGCTTTAACCCGGTCTCGCGTGCTTTGAGAGATCCTCTCGTTGTCGCGCATGGCAAGCGACACGGTGGCCGTGGAGACGCCGAGCTGCTCGGCGATGTGGCGAAGTGTGGGTCTGGTCAACGAGGTGCTCTCGACCACTGCACGTTTCGCAACTTGACATAGATCAAGGAGAAGGGCACCCGCCCGTTCCTTACATTCCCTCGCCGGTACTCGCGCATCGGGTCCTCGTTCGATCAGCGATCCGGGACACCGCCCTCCGCGATCCGTCGCGCGACGAACTCGTCGAGCTCTTCTTCGATGGCGGGGTCGAGCGCTGGCGCCTCGTAGTCCGCGAGCAGTTGCTTCCAGACCGTCGTCGCTCGATCCGAGGTCTCGACCGCACCGCTGTCGCGCCAGTTTTCGAAGTTGCGCCAATCCGAAAGCATGGGCCTGTAGAAGGCGGTCTCGTAGCGCGCCATCGTGTGGCTGCAGCCGAAGAAATGGCCGCCCGGGCCGACCTCGGCGATGGCGTCGAGGCCCAGCTCCGCCTCCGCCGTGTCCAGCGGCTTCAGGAACTCCTGCATCATCTGGACCATCTCGGCATCGAGGATGAACTTCTCGTAGGAGGCGCACAGTCCTCCCTCGAGCCAGCCAAAGCCATGGTTGATGAAGTGAGCGTGGCTCAGAACAACCGGCCACAAGGACATCTGCGCCTCGTAGGCCGCCTGAGCGTCGGCGGCATTCGATGCCGTGGCGCTCGAGGAGCGCCAGGGGAAGTCGTAGCGCCGCGCCAACTGGCCGCTGGCAATGGTCGCCTTGGCGTATTCCGGCGTACCGAAGGCCGGCGAACCGCTCTTCATGTCCACATTCGAGGTGAAACTGCCGTAGACGGTCGGGGCACCGGGGTTGACGCATTGCGAGAACGCGATCCCCGCCAGTGCTTCGGCATTCTGCAGGACCAGTGCGCCGGCGAGGCTGACCGGCGCCATGGCGCCCGCGAGCGTGAACGGGGTGTAGATCACCGGCTGGTTCAGCTCGGCCATCACGATGGCGCCTTCCAGCAGGCCTCCGTCGTAGATCAACGGCGAGTTGGAGTTGACCACCGTATGAATCGAGGGCTGGCTCAGCAGTTCCTCGCGGCTGACACCCCGAGCGATGCGGACGATCTCGATAGCGTCCGCCATGCGTGGGCCGCCGATGGCGTAACCGAATTGCGGCTTGTCCGTGAGGCGAACCGCCGCCGACAGGGCGTGCAGATGACGGGTCCGCACCTCGAGGTCGGTGGGCTCCACGGGATAGCCCGCCAGGGAGTGCACGGCGTTCAGCGCTTGGGAAAGACGGACAAGGTTCTTGTAATCCTCGAAATTACCGGTGACCCGGCCGCGCTCGCGATCTGAGACATTCGGGGCGGACCCCACGGTGCCCCAGATTGCAGTCTTGCCACCGAACTCGAGATCCCGATGGCTCGACCGACCGTGCAGGGTAAAGCTGGGAGGAACGGTCTCCAGCTTTTCCTCGATCATTTCGGGGTCGAAGCGGACGCGTTTGCCGTCCTCGCCAACGGTTGCGCCGGCCTTGCGCAGGATCTCCACCGCGCGTGGCAGCTGAAACTCCATGCCGTTGTCGCGCAGCACGCGCAGCGAGGCGTGGTGAATCGCCTCGACCTCGTCGTTCGAGAGCACCTCCATCGGGCTGTAAGGATTGCGAACCTGGCCGAACGGGAGCTGTTCTATGGCGCCCTGAGTGGCCGCTCTTCGTTCACGGCTCCTGCCTCGCCTCATCCGTCTCTCTCCCAAGGACGTGCCGTTCGTGGCGTACGGTACGACGCCTCCCTATTTGTCACGCATCGAAGATTCTTGGCAAACGCATGCACGGGCTTCATGCCTTGTGAGTTGGGCGGCCCGAAACGACGGCGTGCCCCGACCCGTGAGGGGCCGATATCCAGAATCGCACCGCCTCTTGGCGTCGAGCGCCGAGCCGGTGTTGAACGAAGCCGATCACGGCGTCATCGCGGGTCAGATCAAGTCGAGGCATGCGGTGGCAGTGGCGCTATTCGACGGCGAATTGGTCTGCGTGCGGCCGGAGACCCCGTTCCGGGGGCCGCGGGTTCCGCACCGGGGGCTCCGACGATATGCTGCGCGGCCTCTTCGAGCCGACCGGCCAGAGCGCCCCGGGTCCGGTCGGAGTCGCTGCCAGGGACATCCGCCATGATCGCCGACTACGAGACCATGAAGCTTACGCGTGAGGGCCGGCTGCTCCGCATCGAATTGACGCGGCCTGAGCGCCTCAATGCCTTTGCCATGACCGGCACGCGCGAATTGCTCGACGCGGCCCACAGCATCGCCGCCGACGCGGATGTACGCATCGTGGCGATCACGGGAGCGGGGCGGGCGTTTTCCACCGGGATCGACCTGAAGGACCTCGCCACCGGGCTGATCGAGCCCAGCTACTTCGATATGTGGGACAAGGCGCTCCGGGTGTTCGAGACGATGGACAAGCTGGTTCTGTGCCTGATTCACGGCTACGCCGTCGGCGGGGGGCTACAACTCGCGCTGGCCTGCGATATCCGCGTCTGCACGCCCTCGGCGCAGCTTGGCCTGCCGGCGATCAAGGAAGGACTGATCCCCGGCCTCGGGACCTTCCGCCTCGCGCGCTACGTCGGGCTCGGTCGGGCCAAGTCGATGATAATCCGTGGCAACATGATCGACGGGACAGAGGCCGAGCGCATCGGCATGGTCGATCACCTCGTCAACGAAGAGACGGCGCTCGAGGAGTTCGAGGCTTACCTCGCCGATTATGCCTCCACCAATTCCGCCGGCTGCAGAGCATCGAAGCAGATGCTGCTCGACTGTTTCGACCTCGGGTGGGAGGCCTTCTTTCATAAGTACTTGGTGCTGCAGAACAGGGCCGTGGCCGCGCCGGACTTCGCCGAGGCCATGGCGGCCTATCGCGACGGCCGCGACCCTCGCTGGGAGTAAGCGCGCGTCGGCATCAATTGCCGTCGCTTCTCTTCCTCTGTGAGCGCATCTGCTTCGCGAATATTCGCGCTGCGGCGAAGGCGCCGTAGGTGGCAACGCAGAACGGCACGCAATAGGTCAGCCCGAGCTTGAACCAGTTGACCGGCCCGTCGCCGGTGATGTGGTCGCCCTGATTGATCATGTTCAGGATCGTGCCGACGATCGCGCCGACGATCAGCGAGTTGCGGATCACGGGCCACGAGAAGGTCCAGCGCAGCGGCGTCAGGGCGGGATCGTGCATGGCGGCTTGGCTCCAGTGTCCCTCGGCTGGGCGCCCCGATCAGCGCCTGTTGGCGGCGGCCTCGCGGCGGTAGGGGTGAGCCGGGTAGACGCCCATGATGCGCACCTCGCGCGAAAAATAGTCGAGCTCGCTGAGCGCGCGCCCCACCTCGACCTCCGACGGATGCCCCTCGACCTCGGCAAAGAAAACCGTCGCCGAGAAGGTGCCGCCCACCATGTAGCTTTCCAGCTTGGTCATGTTGACGCCGTTGGTGGCGAAGCCGCCCAGGCACTTGTAGAGCGCCGCCGGCACGTTGCGGCACTGGAACATGAAAGAGGTGATCACCGGCCCGGCGTCCGCGCCGGGGTCGAGCGCCTTCCGCGACAGCACCACGAAGCGCGTCGTGTTGTCGGGCTCGTCCTCGATCCCGGCCTCGACGATGGCGAGGCCGTAGGTCTCGGCCGCGAGCTCGGAGGCGATTGCGGCTCGCGTGGGGTCGCCCGCCGCGGCAACCTCGGCGGCAGCGCCGGCGGTATCGGCGTGCACCACCGGCATGAGAGCACGCCGCTCGATAACCTTGCGGCATTGGGAGAGCGCGTGTACGTGCGAGCGCGCGGTGGCAAGCCCCGCAGGATCGGCGCCGGGGCAGGCCAGGAGGTTGTGGCGGACGCGCTCGAAATGCTCCGCGATGATATGGAGGTCCGATTCAGGGAGGAGCTGGTGAATGTCGGCCACGCGGCCGGCCGCCGAGTTCTCGATCGGAATCATGGCGAGCTCGGCGCGGCCGTCCGCGACAGCGCCGAAGGTGTCGCTGAAGGTATTGCAAGGGAGCGTGGCCATCGCCGGGTAGCGCGCCACGCAAGCTGCCTCGGAGTACGCTCCCGGCGACCCCTGAAAGGCGATGACCGTCGCCGGGTCCTCGTTGCGCTCGCCGCTATCGCTGTCTGTGCTCGATGGAGACATGGAACAGGTGCCCGACGGGTGCGGGCGACCGGTGCCGGCGCCCCTTCGACAGGCGCGGGACTATCCGCGCAGGGAGCGCGCCTGTCAACGCGGGCGGTGTTCACGCTGCGCGATGCGCTATGGTGCGCCTCAGTTGGAGGGATACCATGACCGATTCGGTTCGCCCCCCGAGCCGGGACGAGCTTGACCCCATCGAGACGGCCAGCCGCGACGAGATCGCGGCACTGCAGCTCACCCGGCTGCGGGCGACCCTGCAGCGCGCCTACGACAATGTGCCTCACTACAAGAGGTGTTTCGACGAGGCCGGCGCCAGCCCGGGCGACCTCAAGACCCTCGACGACCTCGCCAAGTTCCCGTTCACGATCAAGGAAGACCTCCGCCTCAACTACCCCTTCGACATGTTCGCCGTACCGCGCGAGCAGGTCATCCGCATCCATGCCTCGAGCGGCACCACCGGGATTCCCACCGTCGTCGGCTACACCAAGAACGACCTCGAGATGTGGGCCGGTCTCGTCGCTCGCTGCTTGCGCGCCGCCGGTGCGCGCCCCGGCGACATGGTCCACGTCGCCTACGGCTACGGTCTCTTCACCGGCGGGCTCGGCCTCCACGGCGGCGCCGAGAAGTTGGGCTGCACCGTGGTCCCCGCGTCAGGCGGGTTCACCGAGCGTCAGGTTGGCATGATCAGCGACTTCGAGCCCCGGGTCATCGCCGTGACTCCTTCCTACATGCTGGCGATCGGCGACGAGTTCGAGCGCTTGGGGCTGGACCCGCGGCGCTGCTCGCTGCAGATCGGCATTCACGGCGCCGAGCCCTGGACCGAAGCGATGCGCGAGGAGATCGAGACCCGATTTGCCATGCAGGCGATCGACATCTTCGGGTGCTCCGAGGCGATCGGCCCCGGCGTTTCCATCGAGTGCGTGGAGAGCAAGGACGGCCTCCACATCTGGGAAGACCACTTCTACCCCGAGATCATCGATCCCGAGACCGGCGCCGTGCTGCCCGAAGGCGAGCTGGGAGAAATGGTCATTACTTCTCTCACCAAGGAAGCGTGCCCCATCATTCGCTACCGCACCCGCGACCTAACCCGGCTGCTTCCGGGCACCGCGCGTTCCATGCGGCGCATGCAGCGGGTCACGGGACGCAACGACGACATGCTGATCATCCGCGGCGTCAACCTGTTCCCATCGTTCATCGAGGAAATCGTGCTCGAAGACGATCGCCTGTCGCCCCACTACTACCTCGAAGTGCGGCGGCCGGGCCGTCTCGACGAGTTGACGGTGGTTGTCGAAGCCAAGCCCGGCGCCGCCGATGACGAGACGCGAAGGGCGGCTGGACGCGATCTCGCCGGCCGAGTTCGGTCGCTGATCGGCATCAGCAGCGAGGTCACGGTCGGTGAGCCCGGGTCGATCGAGCGTTCGGCCGGCAAGGCCAAGAGAATATTCGATTTGCGCCCGAGGGCTTAGATCGTTTGGGCGCGATGACGAGGGCCCACCGCGCAATCAAGACCATAGTTAACTGTTTGTAAATAGTATTGACTTTTCATTCATGTTGCTTTAGTCGATTTCAATGATCGACCTGGATACTAGGCAGCTTCGATCGTTCCTGTGTCTTGCCGCGGAGCGGAGCTTCTCCAAGGCCGCTCAGCAGATCGGCTGCTCCCAGGCCACAATGTCGGTCCGCATCCAGAAGCTGGAGGACGCGCTCGGCACCCGTCTGTTCGACCGGGGTCCGCACGAGGTGAAGCTGACGCCCGAAGGGCGCGATTTGCTACCCGACATTCGGTCGCTCGTCGATATGCAGGACCGAATGTACGAGCGCCTGCAGTCCACGCGAGTCATCGGTGTGGTCAGGCTCGGCGTCGCAGAGGGCTGCGAGACAGGGCTTCTGCCGGGTCTTCTCAGGTACATGCTGCTGAACCATGCCGCCGCCGAACTCGAAATCCACTGCCGGCCCAGCTGGCGCCTTCAGCAAATGATCGACGCCCGCACGCTGGATCTTGCCGTCGTTGCGTTGGTCGAGGAGGCGGCGTCGGCAGCGGTGCTTTGCCGCCCGCGGCTGCATTGGGTGTGCGCCCCCGAGTTCACACTCGACCCTTTGATGCCGGTTCCGGTCGCCTGGAATACGGAGCATTGCTTCTTGCAGGCTGCCGCGTCCTCAGCGCTCAAGGAGCGGAGAATCGCCTATCGAGAGATACTGAGCAGCTCCGACCCGAGGGTCGTCAGCGCTACCGTGGAAGCCGAAATGGCCGTCACCGTCATGGCCGAAGGAACCATACCCAAATCGTTGAGAGTAATCTCCAAGCCCTCGGTCCTGCCTCCGTTGGGTGAGGGGTGCATCCAGTTGCTTGAGAGGCCGAGCCTGCAGTCCGAGGCGGCCGCAATGGTCAAGCGCCAAGTCGAGCGCACGTACCGGAAGGCCGAAACGCAAGCCGCCTGACGGGCGCAGCGCGAGAGCGCCCGCTTCCCCTTTCTTGCGTGTGCATGTCCCGAGAAGAGGACGGCACACACAGAATCCTCGCTCGCCAGCCCGCACTTCTCACCAGGGTCACGGCCTGCGTCGCGCCCAGGCGTTCGATCCGCCAGGAGCGGGCTGAAAAGCGTAGCGGGGCCTACGGTTGAGGCCCTCATCGTGCGCTCCGCGCGCGTGGACGCGCGACGCGGGCGGGCGCCTGGGCGCGACCCGAAGGGCGGCGCTCTCCGGCCGACAGTG
>MKWU01003240.1_pt1 | contig 22025 bp, 18 predicted proteins | sample 809101 | NCBI WGS metagenome assembly MKWU01 (sample SAMN05860141, study PRJNA318959) | sponge metagenome | host: Aplysina aerophoba | place: Slovenia: Piran, Adriatic Sea, Gulf of Piran | collected 2013-05-07 | reverse complement strand
AATCAACACCTTCTCGAGTACACCAATTCTTGAAACTGGCCATATATCCAATCGGTGCATCCAACCAGACGTAGAAGTACTTCCCAACGGTATCCGGAATCTCGAAGCCAAAGTACGGTTCATCTCGGCTGATGTCCCACGGTTTGAGACCTACGGACATCCATTCACTCAGCTTATTGGTAACCTCGGGTTCGATCGTGCCACTACGAATCCATTCGTCGAGGAATGCCTGACACTTTGCCAGATCGAAAAAGTAGTGTTCCGATTTACGAAGCACTGGTTTGGCGTCGCTGAGTGTTGATCTCGGATCGATCAGGTCGGTAGCGTCGTAAGTCGCGCCGCAATTGTCGCAATTGTCGCCAGGCTGATCTTCGCTGCCGCATCGAGGGCACGTTCCGCGGATGTTGCGGTCCGCCAGAAACAGGTTCCTCTCCGTATCGAAATATTGCTCGACCTGTTTGGTGAAAATCAACCCATTGGCCTTAAGCCGTTCGTAGATGAGATAGCTGTAGTGGCGATTTTCATCTGAATGAGTGGAGTAGTAATTGTCATGACTGATGTGAAATCCTTGAAAGTCACGAATATGGTCTTTCTGGATCGCGTCAATCCACTCTTCAGGGGTAACGCCATTTTCCTCGGCGCGTAACATCGTCGCCGTGCCATGTGCATCATCGGCACATACGTAGATACACTCATGCCCTCTGAGTCGCTGAAATCTGACCCAAATGTCAGTCTGTATGTGCTCCAGCATATTCCCTACGTGCACCGAGCCGTTGGCGTAAGGGAGGGCACTAGTTACAAGAATATGACGCATGTCGGAGATGGTATGGGGAACGGAGAGCGATACTAAGGGCTTGGACCGCTCAGTCGCTATACAATTTGACGGACGAATTTTAGTCCCCTCCTCATGGCGCAATCCCTCGAACTGTTTGTCGACCCTATTACGGGCATGACTCTTGGCGAATTAGGCTCAATACGACATTTTCGCATGATCGAAGGTAGCTATCATGCCGACGTGTCGATGGGTTATCCGGTTGAAGGTCTGCAAGATCAATATCAAGCAGCAATGCGGGACTGGATTGAAGATCCTGCGGCAGTGCTGGATCTCTCCTGTCAGACACCACCGGGAAAAGCGTTGCCTGGCGTCAAGCATGTCATTGCTGTGGCGTCTGGTAAAGGCGGGGTTGGTAAATCGACGACGGCGGTGAATCTAGCGCTGGGACTCAATTCGGCGGGCGCAAGAGTAGGTCTACTGGATGCCGATATCTACGGGCCCAGTCAAGGCATGATGCTTGGAATTGAAGAAGGTCGGCGGCCCGAAATCCAAGATCAGAAATTCTTCGTGCCCATCCGTGTGCACGGTATAGAAGCAATCTCAATGAGTATGCTGTCATCCGAGAAAACTCCCATGGTTTGGCGTGGGCCAATGGCCTCGGGAGCCCTCAGTCAGTTATTGCAACAGACGCGCTGGGGAGATTTGGATTATCTAATCGTCGATATGCCACCTGGCACTGGAGACATTCAATTAACGCTTTCCCAATCTATTGCGCTTGCAGGTGCGGTCATCGTGACCACGCCTCAGAACATCGCACTCGCAGACGCAAGAAAGGGTATTGAGATGTTTCGCAAAGTCAACGTCCCAATCTTGGGCGTCATAGAAAATATGAGCTATTTTCGGTGTGACGAATGTGGAAAGATTCACGACATCTTCGCAAGTGATGGAGGCAAATCGGTTTCAGTCGAATACGGCACTCGGCTTCTAGGCGCGTTTCCGTTAGATCCTCTTATCAGAAAGCAGACCGACGAAGGGCATCCGCCGGTGGTCTCTCATCCTGAGAGTGACGTCAGCAAAGAATACGTCATAGCCGCACGCAAAGCAGCCGCTAGCTTGTGGCTGAACCAGTCTCAAACTACACCTAAACCAACCATCAAAATGAATCCTGCGTGACTATCAAGTCTGACCGTTGGATACGCCACATGGCTCAGTCAACAGACATGATTGCGCCGTTTGTCGAAGATCAGATTCGTATGGTTGAGGGGCGCAAAGTGATTTCTTACGGTACATCTAGCTATGGCTATGACGTGCGATGCGCCGACCAATTTAAGATTTTCACCAATATTCATTCAGCGATGGTGGACCCAAAAGCGTTCGATTCGCGAAGTTTTGTAGATATCCGTGGAAACGAGTGCATTATTCCGCCCAATTCCTTTGCGTTAGCCAGTACGGTAGAGTACTTTAAGATTCCTAGAGACGTACTAACCATATGTGTGGGTAAGTCCACCTATGCCCGTTGCGGGATCATTGTGAATGTCACACCCCTCGAACCTGAGTGGGAAGGTCACGTGACACTAGAGTTCTCAAATACGACCAATCTACCTGCGAAAATCTATGCCTTTGAAGGCGTTGCACAGTTACTGTTCTTCCAATCGGATGAAGCTTGCGAAGTCAGTTATAAGGGCAAAGAAGGGAAATACCAGGGTCAGACCGGTGTGACATTGCCTAGGGCATAACCCGGTTCTGGGTGCACCAGTGCACAACATTTTGAGCTCAATTTCGAGTAATTTTTGACTAATTCAATGAGAGGTTTTTGATGCCAGATTGGTTTTCAATAGAAGGAAAAGTTTCGCTTGTCACAGGTGGATCCCGTGGCATTGGTGAAATGATCGCAGCTGGTTTTCTACAGCATGGTGCAAAGGTCTATATCAGTTCACGAAAGGCTGATGTGTGCGATGCGACCGCAAAACGGTTGTCGGAAACCTATGGAGGTGAATGTATCTCAATCCCTGCCGATCTATCAAAGGTCGATGGCATTTCCGGTCTAGTGGATGAGATCTCCAAGCACGAATCTCAGCTGGATATCTTGGTAAATAATGCCGGATCAACATGGGGTGCTCCATTAGGTGAATTTCCGGAGATTGGATGGGATAAGGTAATGGATACCAACGTCAAGGGTATCTTCTTCCTAACCCAAAGTTGCTTACCGTTGCTCCGAGCGTCCGCAAGTCATGAAAGTCCTGCCAGAGTAATAAATATCGGCTCAGTGGATGGAATCAAGACACCTCGATTCGACAATTTCTCCTATGGTGCTTCTAAAGCCGCAGTCCACCACCTTACGCGACAGATGGCGGCACATTTGGTTCCTGAGCACATTATTGTGAATGCAATCGCACCTGGACCATTTCCTTCTTGGATGCTTAGTGCCGGCGTTGGCGGAGGTGGCGATGTGGACAATACCGATTGGGAAGCGGTTGGAAAAGGAAATCCGCGCGGACGTGTCGGCACGATGGAAGATATTGCCGGCTTAGCAATCTATCTCAGTTCACGTGCCGGTGCTTTTACGGTAGGTGAAACGATAACGTGTGACGGCGGGTCCGTTGCGGCGTCCTAGGAGAAGTACATTCCCTCATGGCTGACTATGAGCCTACCGGATTCAAATTCGTGGTCCATAGGTTGGAGTTCGCCGACCTGAACAGCACTTACGTTCTCTGACTGCAACTTGTCAAGCAGTGAATTTGCATTTGCAGAATCACAAATCAAGATCATGCCGATGCCTTGGTTAAATGTCCTGAACATCTCCTCGGTTTCGACGTTTCCTGCCTTTTGAATCCATTCGAAGCAGACAGGTACTTTCCAACTTCCTAGTTCAATTGATGCCTTGAGTTGAGGCGGAAAAACTCGAGGCAGGTTGTCTTCGAAGCCTCCGCCGGTGATATGGCAGGCACGTTTTATCAATTCACGACAAGCTAAGACGGGTTTAACATAAATTTCCGTCGGTGCGAGAATTTGTTCAAGCACCTCTGTTGGCGGTTCATTCCCGTTGGCGAGTATTCTTCGGATAAGCGAATAGCCATTGGAATGCGGTCCAACCGAAGGTAGGCCAATAAGCACATCTGTTTCGGTAAGTGTCTTGTGAGTAAGCAACTCATCGCGTTCAGCTAGACCTATCGCAAATCCAGCTAAGTCATACTGCGAATCAGAGTAAAACCCTGGCATTTCAGCCGTTTCTCCACCTCCCAGAGCACATCCAGCGAGTTGGCATGCGTGAGCGATCCCTTTGATCACGCGTTCTGCCAAGTCCACGTCTAGTTTTCCGGTGGCGAAGTAGTCCAGAAACACGAACGGTTCGCCACCTGTTGCGAGAATGTCGTTGACACACATGGCGACCAAGTCCTGACCAACATGCTCGTGTTGATCGTACTGCATTGCGAGTTCTAATTTCGATCCGACACCGTCTGTCCCGAACACCAAGATAGGATTTTTGTAGGACTTGGGAATGTCTGCAAGCCCTGCAAATCCGCCAATATTGCTGAGCATGTGGGAGTGGTGAGTGGCAGTGACATGAGGTTTTATTCGCTCAACCAACTGATTACCGGCGCTCACATTCACACCGGCTTGCTTATAAGTGAGGCCCATCAAAAAGTCTCTTCAATCTTTGAGCGGACTTGAGTTGAAGACTTGAAGATGTGTTATTCCCTCCTGCTTGATGTCTAATTTTAAAGTGTCGAATCTCTTCAAGCTCTTGTGTTAGCACTCTTTCGAATAGTCACTATCGGGTTTTTAAGCGTTGGTGTGGGCATGCAACCCGCTGCGGATGTCGTACCGTGGCTATACGAAATCTCCCTACCTGTTTCCTCTCAACAGACGAGTGAGGTCAATAGAGTGAGCAGGATCGGATTAATGACCGTGCTCAATCGTATAACGGGTGCGAGATCAGTCAGTCGAGATAGCGTCATCGAAAATGCGAGACAGAATGTTCAAAACTATGTATTGCAACACTCGTTCAGTTATGTTCAAGATCAGCTAAACCCATCCACTGTGAGCCAACTAGCTACAGTAGAGTTCGATCCATCGGCGATTCGAGCCCTGATACGAGATGCCGGTCTGCCTCTTTGGACTTCCAAACGACCGACCGTGTTACTTTGGCTCACTCACTTTAGTGAATCCGGTTATACCAGTGTCCAGGGCGACCTGCACCCAGAACAGGAGCTCGTGCAGAGTATCAGTGAGATCGCACTGGCAAGAGGACTTGAGATTCGTTGGGCACACTTGAGTGTACCTAGATATGGTGTCCGTAATTTCTTCGAGCCTCTACTTGAGTTCGGTAGTAGCTACGAGAACATTGCTTCGTCTTACCAAGCAGGTGTAGTATTTAGTATGGATGTGGTACCTTTTCGGTCATACTACCTATTGAAGGCAACTATCCCTTATGGGATTCCAGGCAACGATGTATCGGTTGATTTTTTTGATAATGAGGTCGACGCATTCAGCTCAGGATTTCATACGCTTATCGACAAACTTGCAGATATGTATGGGGTTAAGAGTGATCAGCGTAATCAGATTGCCATTCAGGTCTATAACATTCAAAGTCTTGATGCGTACCTGAATGTTCAAAGGTATTTAGCTAATTGGGAATTTGTTGAAAGGGTAGATCTCAGCGTGGTGTCAGGATCATCTTTTCGTTTTCTAGTGCAGTCGTTATCGTCAAAAGAGCAATTCTTGGTGCATCTCAGTGAGGACTCGAGATTTGAGATCCAATCGGACAAGAATGGCGACACGACTATCAGTTTGAACTACGTTGACAACTAGCAATGCGCCATCTACCCAATGCAATGACCTTAATGCGGATGGTACTAATCCTTCCGTTGGGATATTTGGTATTTACTGAGCACTGGACGTGGGTATTCTGGTTATTCGTGGCCGCCGGAATTTCCGATCTACTTGATGGCGCACTTGCCCGGCATTTTCATTGGGAAACTGAGTTCGGAAGTTTTATCGACCCTATGGCCGATAAGGTACTCTGTGGCGGCCTAATTCTCATACTCGCATTAGCTTCGTTGATTCCGCTCTGGATTACGGTGCTGGTCGTGCTGAGAGAGGTTGTGATAGTTGGCGGTGCTTTCACCTATCAGTATTTATTTGGGAAGGTTTCAATGAACCCTCTATTGATTAGCAAGGTCAATACTGGTGTCATGATTGCGGTCCTGATTCTGGTGCTCGCGCAACTTGCAGAGATACCTCTTATCCAGGAACTTGCAGAAATTCTCTTAGATCCCTGGGGTTATTTCCTGCTGGCAGGCCTACTGGTTTGCTCTGGCATTGCGTATGTGTTTATCTGGAGTAAGAAGACGCGTGATAATGTGGTGACACAAAAAACTACCGAATCGGAAGGCTAAAGAGCGGTGAGTATTCTGCACTCGGTGGTGGTCACTGGAGGCGGTACAGCAGGGCACGTAATTCCGTCGAAGCCAATCATTGAAAGATTGTGTTCCAAGGGCACTAAGGTCATTTTCATAGGCTCAACGAGTGGACTGGAAGAGCGTCTTATCGAAGACCTGGATATTGAATTTCGAGGAATCACGACAGGCAAACTGAGAAGGTATTTTTCTTTGCAAAACGTTCTCGATATGTTTCGCGTGCCAGTCGGTATCCTCCAAGCATCGTTTCTAATGCTTCGGCTGAAACCTCAGGTGGTCTTTTCAAAAGGCGGATATGTTGCATTTCCGGTGGTGGTAGCCGCATGGCTAAATCGGATTCCCGTAATCTCACACGAATCAGACTTAACCGCGGGTCTGGCGAATCGAATGGCCTTGCCATTTACCGACACTCTGTGTGTGAATTTCTCGGCGTCCAAGATAAATGCCAAGCACATTCTTGTGACAGGTACGCCCGTTAGAAAGGCATTGCTAGAAGGCAATGCTCAAAGGGCAAAGGAGTGGCTGAAGCTCGAGTCCTCCAAGCCTGTGCTAGTGGTTGTAGGTGGGAGTCTGGGTGCAGAAAACGTCAATGCTATCGTCCGAGATGCTCTCGGAGCACTATGCGCGATCTATCACGTCGTTCACATCTGTGGCCCCGGAAAGCTGAGCGACGAACACGATGGAACGGACAACTACCAGCAATTTGAGTATGTCGACGAATACTGGGGCGACGTTCTTGCGTTAGCAGATGTGGTCGTATCCCGCGCGGGAGCGAATTCTCTCTACGAATTACTGTCGTTGAGAAAACCAAATCTGCTCGTACCCCTGCCATTAACGGCAAGTCGAGGTGATCAGATTGAAAATGCAGAAATGGCAGAGAAATCAGGCTGGAGTCTGGTCATTCAGGAAGATGAACTGAATCCGACCAATCTGGTGGAGCATGTTGACACTCTAATCAAGGAACACGATCAGTGGTGCGAACGATTAGAGAGTTTTGAGCGATTAGACAGTGTTGAACTAATCGAACAGTTACTTCAGTCGTCAGTTGCCAAGAAGGCCAGATGAAAGAATCCCTTGTGTAAATTGGCTTAAAAGCTGCAACCCAAAATATAGGAGCAGTAGCAGGACACCAGGCATTAAGTCGATTGGACCGATTTGTAGGTTAAATCTGGAAAACAAGCGAAGCACAGTATTACTAGCTTCAATGATTAACGAGGTCCAGCTGCTGGACTGTACGGGAATGAAGCTGAAGACTACGCGGACAATCAGTAACACGATCAATATCATCCCTATGTTACTTAGCACGCCGATTGCACCCAGAAGTAAAGTAACCATCGCAAATCCAGCAGGAGAATTGATTGCGTCCGGCTGATAGAAAAACAGGTTAGAAGCGGTTATCGCACTTTCAAGTAACAAACAAACTACGACGGAGGCAATATCAATTCGTTGAAACGAACCTAACTTGCGACGGAGCGACTGAAGTGTTGGGTCAGTAGCTCTCGAGATAGCCTGTGCAACTGAGTTAGTAGGACTCACCCTCATGACTTGTAGCATGGCTCTTATCGTAATAAGTAGGCTGTACGCACCTACGACGAATACCAACAAACTGAGCAGTAAGTCCATGCGAGTCTCTCGAAATGGGGATCAATCGCACCCGGTGGGATACGAGAATTTATTTTGGAAGGAATTCTAAAGGGTGGCGAGGTCCACGGTGAGATCGGAATTCCCGCTCGTGCTAGGAAATTTCAGCGAGTCTCAGACTTCCGAAAAGTACTACCAAGACATCCCATAAATAAAGCTTTGGTACGTGAAGATTGGACATATTCGGTGCTTTCACGCGTTCCTCGACCGATTTTGCAGAATCTTCGTTGTTTAACTGCCCGTCAGGAGAGCAATCTTGCAAAGCTCTGAGGAAGAGAATCGATCTACATCATTTCCATCGAACAAAACGAGACCAATCTCAAAGACACCAAGTCTCTGACCCTTGGCATGGTGCTTGGACACAAATCCACGAATCGACTTACTGGCAATTCTTGATTAATAGTAAATCTTACATTGTTTGTACATTTACTCATTTTTTGGATACACTGAACACCGTGCCTTAATCCTCAAAACTCGTACTATCTAGCGCCTAGTCTGGAAGGAGAGTGCTTCATGACCGCATTCATTGGTAGCTTGTCCATTGTTGTATTTCTGGTTGGATTCGTCTGCCTAATCTATCCTATTCGAGCGATCGGGATTCCAACCAGAAAAATGGCAGGAATCATAATGGCGATGGCCTTCGTAGTTCTTGTGATAGCTGTAATTAGTGACGGCCCAGCTACCGATAACACGGAGACTGATGCACTTCAGTCTTCGGAGAGGATAGTTGTTTCAGATCAGGAAAATCCCCCACAAGTGAGCGTAAAAGAGAATGAGGTTGATGAAGTCGCTGAAGCTGTTATCGACAGGAACTCGCTAACGGAAAAATCGAGTGCCTGGAATGTTCACACGTACCAAATTGTCGAAAACGAAGACATAAGTTCTATTGATCGATTTCGTCGGATGGTTAAAGTCGTTGCACCTACGGCCGTAACTCGTGAGGACAGGATAGCAACTCTCATGGACGCAGCTAAGGGCATCTGGCAAGCACACAGCGTAGAGTACATCACCTTGTTTCTACTTCCCTTCCCAACAGGACCGGCTGTTGCAAAGATCGACTTCGCTCCTGATAAGTGTGGAATCAGTGGAGAAGATTGTACAGGGAAGATTTGGACCTCTGCTACTGCTTCTAAATTAGTATTCACACCAGAAGAACGAAGATTGTACTTAGCATGGGAAAACAACAAGGAACGCTTTAAGGAAATGAATGTTGAATTTGGGTTTGAGGTAGTTAATGACCAAAAGCTAAGAGTCTTCCTGTCCGAGCAGTTTGAAAGTACGCCGGATGATATTTCCACTACTTTGATAAGGTTGCAAGTAGAGGCAATATATCAAGACAGCGTAGAGATACCACCTGAACTAGCACACCTAGAAAATCTCAATGAGGAAGAACAGGCGCGAGCAAACGCAATTGCCTGCCGCAGCGATCTGCAATGTTGGGGTGATAGACTCACTCTACGTGACATCGAAACCTGCGCCGACCAAATCGAAAAACTCGCACGATATGATCACGAATGGACTGATGGAATTTTTGGAACGAAATTCAGCCGATTTAGGTGGAAAGATCGTCGAGATGGAACTCTCACGTATGTCGGTGACGAGATCAAGTTCCAAAATGCGTATGGTGCATGGATCCCTCACACTTACTTTTGTGATTACGACCCCGGTAAACGCACAGTCCTTGGTGTTCACGCAACCCCAGGTCGTCTGTAGACACTCATCTCTAGCACCATTTTGCACAAATCTTGAATGATCTCTTAAGCATTTCGAAAATGAACGTTTGAGAGTAGCCTAACTTAGCGCTTGCAAACAAACTCTGTCAAATTGTGAATTTCGCAGAATTGACCGGGTTAGTGGGGTAAAAAGCTGACATTTGGTGCTTGAAGATTCGACATATTCGGTGCTTTCACGCTTTCCTCCTCCGATTTTGCTTAATGCTCGCTGATTAACTACCCGTCAGATGCACAATCTTGCGAAGCTCTGAAGGAAAGGAATCGATCTTCATCATGGCCTTCAGCTAAATTGAGATCAAATCGAAGTGCCGGAACCCTGTTGGGCAATTTTGGTCGGACTAAAACGTTTGTACATGAACACCGAGATTAGTGAGCAGATTTTTACGTTGATGGATGAGCATATCGACAAGGAATTTGATCATGACACCGCACGACCGCGATAAACTGGTGGCGGCTACTGGTATAGGCGACATTGAAACATCGATTTGACTGTGACTATGCCCTTCTAAATGACTTAGCCAATGAACACAACGCGCACCAGAAGATTTTGTAGCATGAATCTCATGACTCCCCTGAATATACCGAACGGACGTTGCAGAACTACATCGATTTGATGCTGGTTGCGGTGTTGACTCAGGTCAGTGATATGGAGGTACAGGAGCGTCTAGCAGTTGCTAGAGAAAGACCTTGGCGACGGTTACGTCGCCCAAGTTGATCCGTTTGTGGTGGAGACAATAGTTGAAAGCGCTTGTACCGCACTTTCGGGATAAGTTCAAACAACAGTTAGAAACGCATTTAATGGGGATATACACCACTCAAAATTACACGGTTGGGTTCGCAAAGACCTTACAATGACATGGAACCTTAAATCCAAAGAAACTCATCTAAGATCAGTAGATGAATTTGATTCTTAAAGGATTCAACAGCAGTGAAAATATCAGTCGTTCGGCAGATGACTTTTCGATTTTGCTTCCTGATGTAGACAGATTAGCAGCTCTCTTTACCCTGTCGAGAATTTCGGGGATGGGACCAGCGAAGTTTCGAGAAATGCACGAGATTGGGATAGATCCTCAATTGGCAATTCACTATCCAGATATTCTTCCTTTTACTGGTCGCAACGGAGAAAAACTACGGGCCGCGGTAGCTGAATTAACAACACTGGACATTGAGAATGGCAACAGTCGTGCTACACGAGAAATCAAGTACGCGAAGGCTACGGAAAGTTCAATCATCATACACGGTGATCCTTACTATCCAGATTCGGTTTATCAAAGCAATTACCCGATCCCTATTCTTTATGTACGCGGAAATCCAGCAATTTGGTCAAAGGCGACTAGTATAGTTGCGGTCGTGGGATCGCGTAACACCCGTGAACCATACACGACAGCAACTCGAGAATTTTCATTAACTGCTGCGCTGTCAGGTTTAGCGATTGTTTCTGGCTTCGCTACAGGTGCGGATACTATGGGACATAGAGCGGCGTTCGATGCACAGGGAAGGACGGTGGCAGTGATGCCATGTGGTGTAGATCAAGTGTTCCCTCCTGAGAATCTAAATTTATGGAAGCAACTCTTACGTTATCCTCTTGCTGTATTTGTGAGCGAAGTAGGATTTGGCCAACGTGCGACATCTCTATCGCTACGAAGAAGGAACAAGCTAATTGCTTCCTTTTCCCAAGCGGTCTTAGTAGCTCAGTCGGCTTCAGACGGCGGCGCGATGAACGCCTATAGATGTGCGAAAGAGCAACGAAAGCATGTCGCAACGTTCAAGCCAGATGGGACAACCGATACGACCGGAAATGAAAGAATTGCGTCGGACCCACGCTCCAATACCCACGTGTTCAATCTATCAGATAACGCAGAGGATTTCAGATCGTGGATGAACGAATTCTGAGTGGTGAGTGATCCGACGATCCATTTGAACTGGACGGTACGGTTTGTGATAGTCTCCCTTGGTATGCAATTATCTTAGGTGAATTCTGTTCTGTTGATGATCACGACAATGGCCTCAAGTCGCCTAAATGTGTCAAAGTGATTGACATTTGCCGACCCGGCAGATGAAATCAGCTTAACTTGACACCCATACCTGAGGCTACTTAACCGAACCACTGCAAAATTTAGCAAATGGATGGTTTAACCAGACGCTAAGCTACAACTTTTTTTCAAATCCTACTCAGGCGCGAATCAGTTTGACTACAAGCAAGTTTTCTACCGTACCTTTATTAAAAATGGGATCGTTTATCGCACGACTACTAGCTGTATGGTTCTCTGTAACCTGCTTTTTGCTCAGCTCAAGTGCGCAGGAAGAGGCTTCCTCGAAATATATCGAGGAGATCATTGTCACGGCAGAGAAGCGATCAGAAGACCTACAGGATCTTTCGCAAGCAGTAAGCGTCCTGGATTCGGATGACCTACTTAATGACTCAATAGATTCAGTCGTAGAGTTAGACGGACTGATACCAGGGATGAGTATTGCCAAGAACGAAGGATTTAAAACCGTAATCACGATTCGTGGGATTGGGTACGAGGCGAGTCAAAATTCGATCGCAAATCCATCGGTTTCGTATCACATGGATGGCGTCTATATCGCTTCTGTGTTCTCGTTACAGACAGATTTTCTTGATCTAGAGCGCATCGAAGTAATCAGAGGTCCTCAAGGTACTGTCTTTGGACAGAACTCCAATGGTGGCACGATCAATGTCGTTTCTACCGCTCCTGATCCGACTGGATTTTCAGGAAAGTTAAGAGCTGTAGGTGGTAATTACAACCATCGAAAACTGCAAGCGTCGATCAACGTACCAATCAATGAGCGATTGGCAGTTCGGGCATCAGGTACGATCAATCGACACGACGGATATGCGGAAAATGTTGTTTTAATTCAATCTCTTGATGATGCAAACGCATCAAGTTTCAAGATTAATGCGCTCTGGCAAATCACTCCTACTGTTTCAATGCAGGCCGTCCATGCCACATTTGAAGAGGATACCAATGGTGCTGCTCAAAAGGGTATCAGGGATCTCACGTCTAACCCCCGGAAACTAGCACAAGATTCCCCTTCTGAGTATATGTACCAAGCGGATCTTTCGTACGTCATTACGCAGGTTGAGTATCCATGGTTTGTTGTCAAGTCGATCACTAGTTTGCAGTCCGGAGACATCATCGTTCGAAGAGACAATGACAGACATACATTGGATCGCACTCGCCCGCCCGTTCCTGCGCCGGCGCAGGTCGATCCTGATCGAGATAAACCAAGAACCCTTACGCAAGAAGTTCAACTGATTTCAGACGAAACTTATTTTGATCGATTCAACTGGCTGATCGGCTTATTCCATTTGAGTACCGATGTGGATATTACATTTTTCGAACGAATCGATTTTGGATTCGACGGAACGTTTGATCCATTCACCATTGAGCAGGTGCGAAATTTTGAGTTCGGGGATTTTGGCTTCATTTCCGATTCTAATATCCAAAGGGTTTCGAACTCAGTCTATTTCCAAGGAACCTACCATCTCACGGAATCGCAACGCTACGTAGGAGGATTCAGGTACACCGATGACGAAGTTGAAGCAGCCGTTACGAATTTCTATGGGCGAGCTGGTACAGATTATCTGCAGCAATCTTCACAGAGACTCACAGGAAGGGCGGTCTACGAAATTGATTTGAACGATGACACGATGGTCTATGGCTCCCTGACTCGAGGATTTAAGCCAGGCGGGAGTAACCTGACGTTTGGCCGGGAGGATGTCATTGCACCAATCCTTGTAAGACCAGTATTTGAGGATGAGGTCGCTGATGTTCTTGAATTTGGTTTTAAGACCATCGGCCTAGATAGTCGGCTTCGACTGAATGTTGCTCTTTTCAGTTACACCTACGAGAACCTACAGTATCAGGCTACCGACCCAGAAGTTTTTGAAGGTGGTGTAGCCAACGTACCTGAATCAAGCATTCGAGGATTTGAAGTGGAGTCCTCTCTGTTTTTCAATGAGAATGTGAGCATAGACGCTTCCTTTGCCTGGATAAACTCAGAAATCACCGCAAGTCATCCTTCGCTCGATAACGTAGCGTCCGATACGGTCACCAACGGGCTTCTGGCACAAGGCTTTGCGCTGTTCGGGCCTGAAATTCAGCAAGCAAGAGCCGCTGAGATAAAGGATGTGAACGGTAATCAGCTTCCTAAGACACCTGAATTTAACGCAAACGCCAGAGTCAATTTCGAAGGTCCTCTTGGCAATTGGGGGGATTACTCTGCGTCCCTCAGATTAATACATCGGGGCGAGTTTTACTACCGAATCTTCAATAATCCTGTGACGGATGAGATCGACAGCTATCAGCGCATTGATTTCTCCATGCAGCTACTACCGAGTGACGCGCCGTGGTATCTGACACTCAATGTCTTGAACCTGACTGACGTGGACGGCATTAATTCACGATTTACAGACTCGTTCGGTGTTGGCTCTACTTCCGAGGAACTCATTCCACCGCGATTGATCAGGGTTGGAATCGGTTACGATTTCTAGCGCTTTATTGCTGAATTTGAAACTTACTGATGGCCGGAAACCTTACGCTAACTCAATCTGAAGTCGACACCTTGGTTCGCGATGGATTTGTGATTCTGCGGGATGTTGTTCCAAGTCACATGGTTCAAGCAGCTAAGGAAGTCATTGAGACAGACATGCCGTCGTCTGAGAGACGATTGTTAGCACCGGCCAATTTAGCGACGCATCCAGATGTCATTGGCACATTCAAAAATTCACCCATTGCGGAGATCATGCGAAACGCAATGGGTCCGTATCCTGACGTGGTAAGTTGCCAGATTGCGGTGACACCTGGACACGACAAGCTTTACGGCAAACCAGTCCCGCATGTTGATGGCAGTTGGTCAGGCACGATACCGAGTAACCCCGATGAAATCGACCCTGTGAAGGGACGACCGATAGATTCGGAGAAGTACTTTGGACCAAATGATGAAATCAGGGGTAGCAACGATGGATTGCTATGGCAGGATCCAGAGAGGCGTATTTCGTTAGGAAGCTATACCGCATTAGTCGGAATCGCCTTGAATGATCAAAGTGAACCTGGTAATGGCCAATTCGGTGTTCTTCGCGGTATGCACGAAGAAGTAGCGCGAGCGATTCAGAAGCAACGGGATATGGGTAGTGTCATCGGTGCGGAGGGTTTTGAATGGCCACGGATTCGCATCAATGAAGAGGGCAGACCCTATCTAAACGGACTACCGGAATCTGTATACAGACTTGCGTTCGGAAGTAAAAACCATGCTACCGATGATAGTTGGCCTTGGCCTGAATTAACACCCGTTTGTCTGAACGCTGGCGATGTCGTGATCGCACTGCACTCGTGTCCCCATACAGCAACGCCTAATCTCGGACCAAATCCTCGAATGAACCTGTATTTTCGATTACGTCGATGGCGAGATGGCAATCCCAATGAAGGTACGCGTCGTGTAGGTCATGGCGTGAGCGATCATCCAGATCGAGGTTATTTCGGACAGTATCTAGAGTATCCTGACGGATACGATCCCTGGCAGATAGCGATCGACAAGCTATGCAACCACTGGAGTGACTGGGACTGTGTAGGAAAGAATTGATTTTTTGTGCTCAGTACGCTTTCTCGTAGTAAAGAGAAAGGACTAAGCTGGACTGAACGCAGACTCTAGCGAGTTTGTGATCAACTGCTCGACATCGCTAAGGTCAAGCTGTTGAGCTCGAATGATCTGTTCAAAATTGTCGTTGATATAACCACCGAAATAAGCGGGATCGTCAGAGTTTATCGTCACCTTAACCCCGGCATCCAAGAAGCGTTTGGCTTGGTGTTCTTCTAACGAGTCCACAACACAGAGACACAAGTTCGACAGAGGACACATGGTTAGCGGGATCTGGTCTCGCGCCAGTCTAGCTACGAGTACCGGATCCTCAATAGCACGATTGCCGTGGTCGATACGATCCACACCGAGTTCGTCGATGGCTTGCCAGACATATTCGGGTGGTCCTTCTTCGCCAGCGTGTGCTACCAGCTTGAATCCCAGCTCGCGGGCTTTAGCGAATAGGGCCTTGAATTTGTTGGGAGGATGGCCCAATTCAACGGCGGCTAAACCGATGGCAGATATGTGCTTGTAATACGGTTCTAAGAGATCCAAACTTTCGAGTGCTTCTCGCTCGGATAAATGTCTCAGAAACGTAGGAATCAACAGTATTTCCAATCCTTTTTTGCTCCAACGCTCAATACCATCTACGCAGGCATCCATCATATCGGGCAGCTCCATGCCAATCATTGGCACGCCTTGTGCCTCGGTAAAGATCTCGGTATGGACGACATTGTCGCTGACAGCGTGTTCACAATAGTCGTCGAAGAGTTCGTTGTAATCTTGGGTCGTCGCTAGACTCTGGAAACCTTCGATATAAACATTTATGAAGTCTTCTAGATTAGTGAATAGGTACTTTTCTCTGATTTCTTCGACAGTTTTGTACGGGATGTCTTTATTGTTTCTGGTCGCAAATTTCAGGAATAGTTCAGGAGTTAGCGCACCTTCCAGGTGCATATGTAGTTCCGCCTTGTGAGCGTTCCTCGCAAATTCAATAGTTTCTTCAATCATTCACGCTCCTTACGGTTTTGAACAGGCTTGGTACTCTGTTTTGGTAGTGTCAGTGTTTTAGCTCTTTTTCTTGGAAAATGGATTTGGTCGTCTCTTCTGCCGTTCTCTAAATCTCAGAGGACTCAAGAGATTCAATGTGTCAGAGGTACTTGGCAACACCTCACCTGAAATCTGGGAGGCGATAAACTCGCCGCCGAATAACGCGGAAATGGTGCCACTGCTTCCATGCCCTAGGTTGTACCAAACCATTTCTTTTGCTTTTCCTATTATCGGAAAACGATCGGAATTGACCATTCGTTGACTTCTGAAGATACTTCCGGCTTCAAGCTCCAAGTCAGGAAATGCTTCCCTGGCCCGAATTAGGTTTTGTTGTGTGGCTTTTTCATTGGACCACTTGGTGTATTCGTAGGTGGACCCAGCGCAGATCTGTGACTGTGTTGGAACGACGTAGCCGTTCTTAATTAGTATTGGCACACCAGCGACAGAGTCACCTGGATTTTGGAATAGATTTACTTGGCCTTCAAGAGTGACGGACTCCAGCGGTGGATCATTAGCGAATTCCAAGATATTCGTGCCCACTGCAAGAACTGTGGGCTCATCGAATTGATGACTCAGACTAATTTCCTCCTGCACGAAATTGATGTTCGGGTGGTCAGCCAGTTCTCTGCACAACTCTGGACCTAGAACGTAATTCGAACGCGGAAACCAAGCGCTAGTGTGTCCCGAATCTACCCTAGTCAGTTCTCTAACCTGGGCAGGGTCAATCAGTTGGCACCACTCAAATTGCATGAATTCGGAGATTCTTAGAAGTCGTTCATCGCTGAAGTTAGGTCCCGAGAACTGAAGAGCACCAACGTTGGTACAGGACGAGTACCCCCGAACGAGCGAAGACGCGAAAGCGTACGCATGAGCACGGTAATCTGCCTCGGTTGCCTCTCTTACAGCAAGTCGACCATGTTGGATCGCAACGGGAATGGATGAAGTTCTGGTTCCGACACCCTGTTCTTTTTCATACAGGTTCACGCGGATACCTTTCTTTGCTAAGGCATTGGCTGTTGCGCAACCCGCGAACCCACCACCGACAACAGAGACTTCGTTATCTACTACACGCGGAGTGAAAGTAGAAGTCTTAATCGATGCAAGTAATGTATGCCTTTTGAACGGTGCGTTGTCAATGCGTTCGACCGCAAAGCCAGCTTCCGCAAGTTTTCTTCTAAGTTCGCCTGCTACGGAAAAACTAGTGACAGTGCCTTGTGGTTTAGTCAGGCTTGGCAGCGCTCCCAGAATTTCCGGTGACCACATCGACTCATTGAATTCCGGTTTGAACCCATCCAAAAACCAAGCGTCGACACCATGTAGGTCTTGGCTGAGAAAATCCTGAAACCCGGCTTCAGCTGATCCGTGATATATGGAGAGCTCGATCAGGCTGTCGTGAAAGAACCGTCGGTGCCATCCTCCTATAGGTGGCGGCGAGGTCTGACAGAACTCTTCAAATACATTCCAGTTCCTGCTCCATTGCTTGAGGGCATGTCGTCTTGCGATGTTGGTCAACGGATATCGTTCAAAGCTGATGTAGCGCAGACGAGCTTTGGATTTCGAGTCGATGAAACGTTGCACAGTTTGAAAGAAATTCAGTCCTGAACCGAAGCCAAACTCAACGATTGTGAATTCACTGCACCTGCTGATTCGTTCGATTATCCTCGCAGGATCGAGAAATACACGGTCTGTTTCAGCAGGTCCGTCTTTCGCGAAATAGATATCAGAGAAGCGAGGAGAGTAGAGCCGACCGTCTTGGAATTCGATGTCGGCGTATGAGACTGATTCACTCACAGTTACAACGAGCCATTCTATAGACTACAGCTAAATTCGGTGTCTAGACAGCTGATTAACCACTGTTTCAATACAGTTCCCTCGCACCTGTCACCACTTAGTTTATGGAGTCGAAGGTAATACCTAGTGACAAGGTTTCAAGGAAGTTCAACTTCATGATTGTCTACATCCACGACCTAGTCGGTCTGGTGTTCCTCGCAGGTAGCTCCGAGGACGGCGACGAGGACTTCAAAATCTGGGAGGAAATCCTAGAGAACGCCGTGTAGCTAGGTTGCAATCTGTTTAATACTGAGGAGGAAGCACTCGCATACGACGCGCGCCAAGTCAAGGGACAACACACAGGCTTAAGGGGGACAAGTCTGTACACTAGTACAATACTTGAAAGAGCTCGTTTTCATGAAGGCCACGAAACCTTGTTCTGCTCACAGAACTCTCGAAATCTAGTCGATTTTTCAGCACCAATTTCACATCGTTGGACGGATTAAGGAATTGCTTGCTCACGTACAGCGAACACTTGTCTTTCAAGTTATTCTGCAAGTCAGCGAGGCTAAGCGAGTCCAGCGCGAACTTGACGTGATCCAGCCACCGCGTGGGCCATGCCGCAAAAGACCCGCGAGTCAATGGACTCCATTCTGGACGAACTCTACAAGGGCGAGGTGGCGGTGGATGAATCTTACATCGGCGGCAAGGAAGCCAACGAACATGCCTCCACCCGACCGCGAGAGGGGCGCAACACGGTGGGCGATGAACTTGTCATAGGCGTGAAGGAGCGGCAATCAAGGAAGATTCGAACCGAAGTTATCGACGACATTACCAAGGAGACCCTACTTGGCGCTTCCAGCAAAATGTCTTTGAGTCCAGCAGAGTCTATACCGACGACACAAGACCTTACCAGTAAATGAAGAGCCACGAGCATAGGAGCGTGTCCTACTCGCTACAAAGTGAGATCTGCAGACACCCTGGTACAGATGGTTCTCTTGTCCCAAACTAGGAAGGATAACACACCTGCCCTACAAGACACGTGCCAGCAAGCGAAACTTAAGTTACAGAATGTCATCTAATGTTCCGACACAGTATCTAGTGAGGTAATTCCATCGGTGTACATTAGAAATGGGTAATTAGTACAATGTGCTCTTCTAGTGTATCAGGAGGACAGTACGTGGAAAAGCTTGATCGAAAAGACTGGGTATTGGCAATCCTGTCATATTTCTCAGATTCGTCGTTTTCACCTGTGCAAATTCAAAAACTCTTTTTCTTGCTTGACTACAACCTCGACAAGATTGACAAAGACTTCACGCGTTACTTTGATTTTCAGCCCTACGACTATGGTCCTTTTGACAGGGCTGTGTATGATGGTCTTGATGAATTAAAGGAAGACGAGTGTATCCACATTGATGGAAATAGCTGGAACAGTAGACGATCATATGCCATCACCGTCAAAGGATTTGAACTAGGTCACAAACTTCATGATTCCATATCAGAAGAACTGCAGGACTACATAGTCAAGCTTGGTGAATGGGTATTGAAGGTATCTTTCATTGAACTCATTTCGACTATTTACCGACAATACCCGGATATGAAGGTAAACAGCGTCTTCAATCGAAATTGACTCTCGTTGTAGGCATAAAGTGCACAGATGGCGTTGTCATCGCCAGTGACAGCGCCATGACTTTTTACTCTGGGTTGGTTCAAAACTATAGTTCAAAGGTGCAGACTATCGACAATGATTTCATTGTCGCCTGTACAGGTGAGATAGGTCTGAGTCAAAGATTTATAGAGGTAGTCAATCGGATCTCTGGCATGGGAGATTTTGCGAAACTATCCCCCTTAGAAATCGGCAAATTTATTACCGCAAGTACAATAAACGATTTCAATGAAACGAACGTTCCTCTAGACTCGTTTGCTGCGTTGGTGGCTTTTCCATTTATGGGTCGGACCGAACTTTTGGAGATCCAACAAAATAATCTACAGCCTGAGTTCAAAGACAGAGCGAACTGGTACACAGCACTAGGATCGGGTTACGAAGTAGCTTTGCCGTTGCTTGGTTTTGTACGCAATATATTTTGGGGTGATTGTCCACCTAATCGTCAAGAGGGTATTTTTGCGGCTGTCCTAGTACTTGAATTGGCATTCTCCATGCACCCATATGGAGTAGCTGGACCTATACAAATGGCTACTCTAACTCAGGAAGATAATCCCATAAAAGCGACATTATTGACAAAGGAGGAACTGGAGGAACATCGTGTGGTCGCGGAAAACGCGATGGAGCATTTTCGCTCTTTTTCCCAATCTCCAGATTCAACGGTATCAATTCCTGAACCAGAATCGTAATAATGATCATCAGCTGACAATTCAACGTAGTCCAATCTATCGAAAGCTGTTCTATTCAATCCATTCGCAAGTATCGACATTACTATGAAAGCATCAGCGCATTTCAGTATTCTTAGCAATTTTGCAATGGCATCCTGATTTATAGGACACTGACCAGCGAATGAAGTCGAGGCATTCCGAAAGGGAACGCGAGCTGACGGTAGAGGAACTGTTGAAGATTACGCACGATGTGTTGATAAACTCCATCCTGAAGCCCAAGCAACCCGACAGACGGGTGTCTATCGTTTAGTTGACTCCCGCTTTCTTTGCATAAGGTGGCGTTCGTGGGTCAAACTATAGGACTAAGCGGAAAGTACTCACTGAAACTGGAGGGGCTGGACGAGTTGCCTGTGAAGACTAGAAAGTACGCGCGATCCTCAAATTCCGAGCCTTCGATACATCGAGAGCTAGACTACGCTATCGTGAAAGAAACGTCTGTGCCATCCTCCTACCGGTGGTGACGAGGTCTGACAGAACTCCTCAAATACATTCCAGTTCCTGCTCCATTGTTTGAGTGCATGTCGTCTAGCGATGTTGGTTAACGGATATCGTTCAAAGCTGATGTAGCGCAGTCGAGCTTTGGATTTCGAGTCAATGAAACGTTGCACAGTTTGAAAGAAATTCAGTCCTGAACCAAAGCCAAACTCAACGATTGTGAATTCACTGCACCTGCTGATTCGTTCGAATATCCTCGCAGGATCCAGAAATACACGGTCTGTTTCAGCAGGTCCGTCTTTCGCGAAATAGATATCAGAGAAGCGCGGAGAGTAAAGCCGACCGTCTTGGAATGCGATGTCGGCGTATGAGACTGATTCACTCACTGTTACAACAGGTCATTCCATAGCTCATATCTGAGTTTTTTGTCCATCAATGCTACTGCAGAGACTCATTCAAAGTATTGTCCACTGGTCAAGGAACATTCTTGCGGAAGCCCTAGAAAATTCGCGTGACGATTCTCCCACCACTTAACATTCTTGCATTGAATTTGGTTGAGTCGTAGATGTCTGTCGTTATTGATTGTGATTCCCACGTAATGGAACCCGCGGATTTATGGAAGAACTATCTCGAACCGAAATTTGTAGATCGTGCAATTCGTATCGAAGAAGAGAACGGTATCGAAAAGCTAATTATCGGTGAGGAAGTGGTCCTTCAAGGTGTACTGGCTGGTCTTGGTGGTGCTAATTTAGGTGTTGCTAAATCGTTCGCAGGCGGTGCAAAATATGAGGACGGTTGTCCGCCATCCAGCTATGACCCTCAAGCTAGAGCCACGATGTTGGATGAGTGGGGTGTAGATCGAGGAGTATTGTTTCCGACGATCGGTATTCTGCCATTCCCAACCGAAGACCAAGATTTGGCATCGGCGTATTGTCGAGCATACAACAACTGGCAGACAGAGTTCTTTCAGACGGTACCGGACAGAGTTGTTCCTATCGCCGCGCTCAATTGGTTCGACGTTGAAGGTGCCGTCGAAGAACTCAAACGATGTCTTAAAGCAGGATTTAAGGGGTTGTTCATTCCACCTGAGATGGTAGGCGATAGACGTCCTAGCGAGTCGCACTTTGATCCCATTTGGGAAATCTGTGAGGAAGCTGATATACCCGGATGTTTTCACGTCATAGTTCGATTCAATCCAGGTGCATTTCCGTT